>ENA-UOIY01000627-UOIY01000627.1-human-gut-metagenome-genome-assembly--contig:-P114-NODE-627-length-55720-cov-74.583329_pt1 | contig 55720 bp, 50 predicted proteins | sample MGYA00242335_ERZ723882 | MGnify/ENA metagenome assembly ERZ723882
AACGCCCAATCGCCTATGCTCGTCACGCTCTCCGGGATCACGACGCTCGCAAGGCTTGAGCAGTTAAAGAACACCGAATCGCTTATGCTCGTCACGCTCGCCGGGATCACGACGCTTGTAAGGCTTGAGCAGCCATTGAACGCGTCAGTGCCTATGCTCGTCACGCCCTCCGGGATCACGACGCTCGCAAGGCTTGAGCAGCCATAGAACGCCCAATCTCCTATGCTCGTCACGCCCTCCGGGATCACGACGCTTGTTAGGCTTGAGCATCCCCAGAACGCCTTATCGCCTATGCTCGTCACGCCCTCCGGGATCACGACGCTCGCAAGGCTTGAGCATTCCCAGAACGCCGAAGCGCCTATGCTCGTCACGCCCTCCGGGATCACGACATCCCCGCCTTTTCCGTAGTAATCGTGAAGCGCGTTTTGGATAATAACAAAACCGTTTGCGTCCGCAAGGCCCTTGCAGCCCTCGAACGCCCAATCGCCTATGCTCGTCACGCTCTCCGGGATCACGACACTCGTAAGGCTTGAGCATCCCCAGAACGCCGAAGCGCCTATGCTCGTCACGCTCTCCGGGATCACGACGTCCCCGCCGGAGCCTGTGTATTTCTTCAGCACTCCGTTTTCGATCACAAAATCGTTGATGTTTGACATTGATTTATCTCCTTTCGGTCTTCTTATATTTCATTCTTCCGCAGCACGAGCTTTATCGCCCACGGCGGAACTTCATAGTTGTTGATCTCGTTGTCGATAAATACGAACGCCGTCTCGTAGCCCGGCTTTTGCGCGGGAAACGCGCCGAAGCCGTCGGTGAAGTAGATCAGCCCCTTGAGATTTGCGAACTCCTTTTCCGCGATCAGCTTGTCCGCGTACTGAAACACCGGGCGGAAATCCGTGCCGCCGAGACCGCGGATCTGCATGGTTTTAATGTACCGGTCGAACTCCTCACGGTTCGCTATCTTCGCGTCCTCCTGAATATCGGCGTCGCACTGGATGATATGGACGTTGACCTTTGAAAAGAAGCTCTCGCTCTCCATAAGTATGTTATAGGTCTTCTGCAAAAACTTCTGCACGAGCTCGCCCGAGGTGGAGCCGGAGGTATCTATCGCGATCACGAACTCGCGGATGCGCTTCACGTCCTTGTATTCGAGCGGCTCGATCAGCGGCATTTTATCATAAAGCTTCAAGCCGTAGGTGTAGTAGACGTAATCGAATTCCTCGTCGTTGATCCTCATGACCTCGCCCATGACGGCGAATTTCTTCAGGAAAGCCGCGTAATCGTACTTTTCACGCGTGACCTCCTTCAAGTTCTGCGTCAGCGCGCCGCTTTCGTGGCCGCGCTGCTTGCCGAAGGTCTCCATATCCACCTGCATGCGCTCCGCGATATCCTGCCAGACCTCGGCCATCGCCGCACGGGATGAAGCAACTGACGCTTCGTTTTCGTTGTCTTCCTGCTCATCGCCGCTTCCCGATCCGCCGGAAAGGGAGACGCCGAGCTTTTCTTCCGCCTGGTCCCCGCTCATGTACCAAAGCGAGTGCGTATCGGAGTGGAATAGCTCCGCGATGCTCTTGAGCCTTTCGCGGTCGGCCCACCCGTCGCGCAGGAAGGCATAGATCTTTTCCGCGGTGACAAGCTTCAGCTCACCCTTGATCGCGTTGATGTATTCCGCCTGTTTCCCTTCCGCGCCGGTGCTTACGCAGCGCAGACCGAGCTCGGTTATCGTGTTCTCGACGGCTATGTCGCAGGCGACGTCCCAGTATTCCCGATCGAGGGACGGATCCATATACATATGCTTGAATACGCAGTGCATGACCATGTGCAGATAGTCCCGCACAGGGACCTCCTGCGCCTTCGCATAGCGTTTCAGAACGAAGCGCGGATCGTAAACGATGTGCTCCCCGTCCGTCATCAGCCCGCCGCAGTCCGCCGGGATGAGCCGGAACTGCCCGAGGGCGAGGTCGAGGAACCGCAGGTTCACGAGCAGTGTGTTCCTGGAAAGGTTCATTATGCTTTTTGCAATATCAAGCAGTTTTTCTTTATTGTCGTCCATATAAGTTCCTTTTTCTGCCGCTCGCCGGCAACGCCCCGTTCGCGGAGCATGGATTTATCCGCAAGCTATCTGTTCAAAAGCTCCTCGAGCCTTGCAATGTCGTCGTCGCCGAAAAGCTCCGGAGCGATGAAAGCCCGCCTGCAGGCGCGCTCGAAATCGGCGCGGCTGACGTTCGTGATACCCATCTTCAGTATCTCATCCGCAACTCTTTGAATATGCTCGTCAGTAAGGCCGTTATAGCCGGCCTCGTCGATCGCGCCGAGCATCCACGGTTCAAACGGTCTCACAGCGTATCCTCCTCTTCCGCGTGCGCGGCAACGGCGTCCTTCAGCATCTTCGTGTATTTTTCCACGGCGTGCGCAGGAGAAACGAGCTTTATCCTTCCGAAGAACTGGAATATCCATGCGTAGAAGGTCGGGCTGAGGCTGACCTCGGCGGTGAGGAGGAATGTCGAATCGTCGACGCGCTTTGTCTTCGCGTCCTCGCCGAAATGATCCAGCACGGAGTTCATGGCGGCTTTGTTGCACAGAAGCTCGACCCGTGTGCGCTCCGCGTCATAAAGATTGAAGGCCTTCTCCGCGAACTCGGCAATGCTGTACTCCTTCGGCTTCGGCACGGCGGGCTCGTCCAAAACAGTGGGCGTTTTCAAAATGCGGTCCACGCGGAAGGTTGCGACCTTGCCGTGTTTATCCGACCAACCCACCATATAATAGCAGTTGCCGTTCCAAGTGAGCGTATACGGGCTGAAAACGTAGGGCATGCCGCCGTTTTTCAGCTCGCGCCTCTTTGCCGCAGAGAACTCAAAATAGAGGAAGGATATCTTCCTCTTTTCATTTATGGCTTCGTTTATCGCGTCGACAAAATAATAGATGTGCTCGTTGTGCGGCTTTATCCTTTCGGAAATGGTGATATTCCTTTTAAGGCTCGCCGCGGTGTTCTTATCGGTAAGCTTAAGGAGTTTGCCCGCAAGCACCTTGCTCTTTTTTTCGGTTATGAACTTTGACGATTCGACCGCGTCGATCAAAAGCTTCAGCTCGGGAAGCTCGAAGAGGCGGTCGGATATGAAGTATTTATTCTGAGATGATTTGATCGTTTCAATGCCGTAACCCGCCGAAACGAGCGCGGCGATGTCGTTCTGTATGGTGATCCTGTAGGACTCCATACCCCAGCGCTCCTTTAAAAGCCTTTCGAGCTGGGCCGTGGTAATGGGGTGCTCCGGGCTCGATTCGTCCCTCAATAGTTCCAAAAGCCGCAGGAGCCGCAGCTTGCCGTCGTTTTTCATGTTTCGACCTCCTTTATTGCCGTCTTACCTGCATATTATACCATCCTGTTGTAAAAATGCAACATCGACCTGTCGCATTTTTGCGGCAGGACGGCACTCGGGCAAAGCGAAAGCCCCGGGAAATGCCCCGGGGCTTAGCCGTTCGGATGTTTATTGCTTTCGGTGTGATCGCTTAATACTCTTCGCCGTCCTCTTCGTCTTCGAAGTCTTCGTCGTCGGTCTAAATGTGGATCAGCAGTTCCTTGGGGCACTTTTCATCTCTCGTCGAGAGCCTTTTTCCGTTGGAATAGTGGAAATAGTTCTCACCATACCCATCAGGATAACTCCCCTCCACAAATTCAGGGTCACAATAATTAAACCGCACGTCGACCTGGAACATCGCTGTGCTGCTTTCATAATCGTATCCCTGATATTGATCTATCGCTTTCCCGATCGCCGCGTTAAGGTCATCCGGGATCGGAACGGGCACTTCTCCGTTCCATTTACTGTCATTGCGTGAAAATGGATCCCAGGGAACATCGCCGGAAACGATCAACCGGCAATCGTCATCCGTTCCCCTTTCGCTGATCCAGGGTTCATCCATCCAAACCACGCCCCAAACAAACGAATAGCAGGCGTTCTTTTTCCCCCTGACGTCGAAAATAGCTTGACACCAATTAGCCATGCTGTCCTCCTTTTCGCATTTTTGCGAGATGTGTATTTGCCCGGTTTCCCGTGCTTGACACCATTGTAGCATATATATATATATATATCAAGCACGTTTTTTCAAAATCCCTGCCTCTGGAGGTGCATTTTTGCGACATCAGAAGGGTAGGCAAAACGAAAGCCCCGGGGATGCCCCGGGGCTTTGCCGTTCGGATCATTACAGATGTCAGCATGCCGGCTTAATAATAATCTTCTTCATCAAAATCATCTTCGTCATCCATGGGTTCGACCGTCACTCCGCCAAACCGATCAATGAACTGCTCTTCCGTTATGATCTTAATGCCAAGCCCGTTTGCCTTTGCGACCTTCTTTGACGCCGGATTGGTATCGTTTGTTATGAGATAATCCGTATCGGTGCTGACCGCGGACTGGAAGCTGCCGCCGGTGCACTCGATGTAGTGTTCCAGCTCTTCGATGCTCGCATATTTGCGAAGCTTTCCCGATGCGGAGAAGGTCACCGCCCAGCAGGGGGCGAGCTTTGACAGAATATTTCTGACTTTTTCCGATGAGTCGCAGTCATAGTCATCGAAGTCTATGTCGACGGTCTCGTAAGTTTCGGGTTCTATGCTTGCATCTCCGAAATCCGCGCGGCGTTCCTTCCCGCCAGAAAGCCGTATCATTTCAACATTCAGCATGGACTCTGCGTGGTCATAGCACCCCGCGATGATCTCGCCGTTTGATTCGGCCTCGATCTGTTTTTTGTTCTTCTTCAAAAAGTCGATCAGCTGCGCGTCATAGGTGCCATCCAAAAACCTTATGCAGCTGTTTACAAAACCTCCCGTGAATGCGGAGTACGGATCATCGAAGAGATCATCATCGAAGAGATCATAATAGGAGTCCCGGCTTTCAAGGATCCTGTGCGACAGCAGCAGCGCGAACGATCCCTGCCCGGCCGTCTCCCCGGGATGAGCCTTGATCCAGTCGTCAACGGTTTTCCCTGAGTATGAAATAATAACAAAGCTTTCTCCGTCCGATAAGTTGGTGAAATATTCCGTACCGGTCTTCATAACGGTTTCCTCCCTGCCGCTGTTCGCGGACTGTGTAGTTGTCCGGTTTCCCGGGCACAAAACATTGTATCATAATAGTACATATATATCAAGCCCGTTTCCGATAAAAACCCGCCTCCGCAGGCGCATTTTTGCGACAGGAAGGATTATTCTTCCGGGGAGCTTCCGCCTATTTTCCTGCAATCATTGACAAGCGCCCGGTTTCATGCTATAATTCCCTTATGATCTAATATATAAGGAGCTTCATATGCCCAATATGAACACGCCTCTGCCCGGGATAACTCCCGGGAACCGTCCAAAAGTGCTTTTCCTCGGGAACGGTATCAACCTCTGTTGGAACGGCACAAAATGGTCCGATATCATTTCCGGGTATGCGTCTGAAAGCGGCATAGAATATGATAAGGCTGTATTTGATAAGCTTCCCGCTACTCTGCAGATAGTAGCCGCAACGGGCGATCACATAAACAGCAATATGAGCAGCATGGCAGAAACGCTCCTTTCTGCGGAACTGTGTGATGAGCACAGATCGTTTCTTGGCGAAGCGCTTGCCCTTCCTTTCGATCAGATCATTACTACCAACTACACATACGAGCTTGAAAAAACCATGGAGCCGCGTTATTCCCGCGGAACAAGCAGGTTCAGCACGTTCTATTCCGTAGATAAGATCAGCAGAAGCAACGACCTTATGCTGCACCGATTCACAAAGCTTCCTTATGCGGGAGCCGACAAATACGTTTGGCATATCCACGGTATTGCGTATAAACCGAGCTCGATCATCATCGGCCATTATTACTATGGAAAGCTCGTATCGCAGATCCAGAGCTACGTGGGAAAGATGATGAGCCGATACAAAACAGCGGAAACTACTTCCGAAGAATACAAGCCTTTGAGTTGGATCGACTACTTCATGCTCGGTGACGTATATATGCTCGGCTTTGGTCTCGACCCCGCAGAGTTTGACGTCTGGTGGCTCGCATGCTGCAAAAAGCGCAATTCCCCAAACAGCAAGATCTGTTATTACAGTAAAGAGACCGCGCGGGAACAGGAGCTCCTTCTTAACGCTTATGGGCTGAAGAAGGTGAGCATCGAAGCGGACGGTTATCTGGAGTTTTACCGTAAGGCTTTGGAAAAGATCAAAACAGAGTTATAAAACGAGGGCCAACTGCCCGATGAAAACGGAGTCTATATGCTTAAAATCTTTGTTACAGGCGATAACCACATAGGCCTTAAATACGCCAGCCACGAGAAGGCTCAGGCGCTTGCTGCGAAGCGTATGGAGGCTTTCCCCGCGATGGTCGATGCGGCAAATCGCGAGGGCTGCGAGCTCTTCGTAATTACCGGCGACCTGTTCGAGAACACCCGCGTACCGAAAAAGGACGTTGTAAGCATTGTGGAAACGCTTGCCAGGTTCAGGGGAACGGCAGCGGTCCTGCCCGGGAATCACGACTTTTACGATCCCGAAGCGAAGGTCTGGCAGTATTTCACCGAGGCCATAAAGCAGTACGACAATATCATGCTGCTGACGGAGTATCGCCCCTACCGCGTCAATGCCGGCGAGTACGAGGCGACGCTGTTCCCCGCCCACTGCACGAGCCTGCATTCCGCGCCGGGCGAAAACAACCTCGGCTGGATAAAGGAAGCGGACGTCGCTTCTGAACCCGGATATCACATAGGCGTTGCTCATGGAGCGGTTGCCGGCGAGACTATAGATAACGAGGGCGCATACTTCCTTATGAAAAGGGAGGAGCTCGAAGCAATACCCATGGACGTGTGGCTCATCGGGCATACGCACGTCCCGTTTCCGAAGTCGCTTACCGACGATCTCGCACCAACCGACAGGATACTGAACGCGGGGACACACGTTCAGACAGACGTTAACTGCAATACAGAAGGGCTTTGCTTCATCGTGGGAATTAACGAAGACCGCACTGTATGCGCAAAGCGATTCGTTTCGGGCAATATACGTTTTTACAGGAAGAGCATATCTCTTCGCGCGGGCGAAGCAATCGAGCAGATCGAGCGCGAGCTCGCCGGGCTGCCCGAGGGCAGCGCAGTCGATTTTATACTTGAGGGAGCCGTGACCGCGGAAGAATACGAGGCTCTGCCGGAAGCTGTTGAAAGGCTGCTTTCCCGTTTTACCGAGGGCACGTACAGCATCAGCGCGGTTTCAAAGCTCATTTCAGAGGAGCTGATAGACGCAGAATTTCCCGAGACTTCGTTCCCGGCCATGCTTTTGAAGGCGCTCCTCGGTGAGCCGAAGGAGGCGCAGCTTACATACGAGCTGTTAAAATCGCTGAAGGAGGGCATATAAATGAAGCTGAAGAGTATCTCATGCGATCAGTTTGCCGGTATACGCGACAGGAGCGTCGAATTCGGCGACGGCGTGAACGTTGTGGTCGGCGCGAATGAAAGCGGCAAAAGCACGCTCGTGGGGCTTATATCACGAACCCTCTTTCAGAACGTCAAGCTTGACAAGCGTTCGAACAAGGACTTTATCGAAAAGTATTTCCCCTCCGCAAAGCGCGGGGTTTCGCGCGCAGGCGACTCGGTTGACGGAAAGCTGCGTTTTGAATCAGACGGCAGGAGCTATACCGTTTCAAAGGAGTGGGGCGCAGATCCTCGCTGCTCGCTCTCGACCGAGGATGGGATAATAAAAGATCAGGATTCCGTGAACGAGGCTCTGAAAGAGGCCTTGAAATACGGCGAGGGCGTTTATAAGGAGCTGCTGCTCTCCCCTCAGCGCGGCACTGACGACGCGCTTAAAACGCTCCTCGATTCGCCTGACGAGCTTGACGCAAAGCAGGATATTCTGAATGCCGCTTCCCTCGCTTTCCTTGAAACGGGCGGCGTAACGACCGACGCGATAGAGGAAGCCATTGATAAAAAGATATCCGAGCTTTCAGGTAAACATTGGGACCTTGAAAGGGGCGTGCCGGTAAAGAAGCTTGGCGGCCGCTGGGCAAAGGAGCTCGGCAAGCTTCACGAGGCGTATTATGCGCTTGAAGACGCGAAAGCGGTCATTGCCGAGAGGGACCGCCTTGAACGAGAGGCCGACAGGACCGCCGAGGCGTTTTCAAGGAATGACGAGGCAGCGCGAAAGGCCGAGAAGGAATTTAACGATCTTAACGAATTCGCAAGCCGGCTCACGCTGATGGGCGAGCGAAAGAAAGCGGTTTCCCGCCTCGAAAGCGATCTTGACAAATTCAACCTCGCCATAAACGAATGGCCTCAGCTCGAAGCAGAGCTTATAAAGGCGCGTGCTCTGAAGGATGAAAAGGAACGCCGAGAACTTAAGGATAAATACGACAAAGCTGTGATGATAAACGCCGAAATCTCCGATGCGGAGACCGTTATCAATTCTACACTCTGTCCGGATCCAGCGGAGCTCAGTGCCGTTCGCGCATCGGAAAAGCGTATCGCCGCGCTTGAAAGCAAGCTCTGCGGTATGAACGTCTCGGCTGCGATCCGCATGTTTGGAGGGAATACCGTTGAAGTACGTTCGCTGCGGACCGGCGAGCTTCTGGACCTATCCGGAGATGAAGTCAGTATCACCGAGGCTGTGAACGTGACCGTCCCCGGAGTGATGGAGATGCGTCTTGCTCCCGCGGACGTCGATTCAGTCAGTATCGAAGCCGATATTACCAAGGAGCGCGACAGCCTCAATGCAGCATACGGGAAATACTCCGTAAGCAGCATAGAGGAAATGGACGCATTGAGGAGCCGAGTCAATACCGCGAGATCGAATGCCGATACCGCACGCATACGCCTTTCCGCGATCCTCGGAAAGAACACGTTCGCGGAGATCCGGAGCGCAGAATCAGACGATGTTCCCGTTCGCGGGGCGGATGAGATCGAAAAGGACATAGTTTCCCTCTGCGGGAAAGACGACGTCTCACGCTTCATAACCGAGAGGGAGACCAGGCTTGACGGCTATACGAAGGAATACGGCAGCATTTCCGAGCTGAAGGCAAAGGCCTTCGATACCGCGGCGGAGCTTGAAAAGGCAAGAAGGGCAGCCGAGGAAAGCGCGGATATCCCCGATGAATTAAAGGAAATCAAGGATCCCGAATCCAAGCTTGCCTATCTGAAGAACGCAATGGAGTTCCGGCGAGGCGAGCGTGAGAATGCGCTTAAGGACAAGACTGCCGCCGAAAGCAGGCTTTATACCCTGATAGAGAATACCGAGGGCGATCCCGCAGACGAGCTTGAAACGGCCCGGCGTGACTTCGATGAGAAGAAGCGCCTGCTCGATCACTGGCTCAATATCAAGCGCGTATTCGAAGAGCAGAAAAAGGGCGTCAGGAACGAGCCCATGCGCGATATAGCCGAGAGTCTTTCCGGATACCTTAACATCATTTCGGGCGGCAGCATAGCGTCGGTTTTCCCCGATCCTTCAAAGCTCGGCATGAATATTTACAGCCGCGACCGTGTGATGGATCACGGCAAGCTCTCGGAGGGCACGAAGGAGACCGTCTCGCTCGCTTTCCGCCTTGCCGTGCTCGATCATCTTTTCCCGGATGGCGGAGGTATTATGGTGCTCGATGACCCGTTGACCGATATGGATAAAACGCGCGCTGAGCGCTCCTGCGAGATAATAAAGGAGTGCGCGAAACGGCACCAGGTCATATTCCTCACCTGCCGCGATGAGTACTCCGAAATGCTCGGCGGGAAGAGGATAGATCTCTGATGCAAATACTGATATAGTTAAAGCCCCGGGAAATCCCCCGGGGCTTTGTAAGTATTATTGTTTTATCAGTCTCTTTTCGCTCCCGCAGAAGACTATCTCCGGCATCAGCGGGCAGCCTCCCATGCATAGCGCGCGCTTTTCGCAGCCCGGGCAGGCGCCGCGCATCCTATCGCGGAACGCCTCGAACGGTGCGCTGTTCCAGGCGTCCTCGATGGAAACACCGTCGCCGAGCTGCACCTCATAGCGCTTCTGCTGATCGAACGAGCAGGGCACCATCACCATATCCGCTCCGATGTAGCAGCTGTAGCGCCCGCCCTCGCAGGTATCGAGTGATTCCGGCAGCACGTTTTTGCAGAAATTGATCGCGCCAGGGACGTTGCAGGAATCCATGCCGACCTTAAACGGATGGCGCGCGTCGATCTCGCCGAAAAACTCCGCAACGCGCGGGTCCGCAAAATCGAGCATGTTCTGCTTCGTGCCCTGACCTGCGGGCTTATGCAGCAGGAAAATCACGGCGTTTATGCCCTTCGGGAAATCGTTGTTCTTGAGCCTTTCGATCGCCTCGTCGATGCTGTTTTTGCCGAGGACGTAGTGGATGTTCGTCTTCACGCCCGCTTCGAGCAGCAGCCGGATCGCTTTAAGGGTGTACTCGCTCCGATACCAGCTCACGGCGACGGCGCCGCAGTATTTTTTGCAGATCGCCGCAAGCTCCGCCGTCATGCCGTAGCCGGAGGTGGTGAAGTTGGGCACAAGGATATTCTCCCGGCTGATCGCGAGGAGCTCCTCGAAATGCTCGTGCTGATCGGGGTCTCCCCTGCCGCCAAGGGCAAGCTGATTGCAGCGGCCGCGGCACTGCTCGGCGATCCATCGGAAGTTTTCGACGGTCATGTTCGGCTGCTCGACTAAAAGGCCGCTCTGGTAGCAGCCGATGCCCGCCTTCGCGCACAGCCCGGTCTTGCCGTGGATGCAGTTCCCCATCACGCCCACGTCGATAAGGTGCGGGAAAGACGCCATGAAGGGGTCTATGCCCGTGTCATGCCCGTTTTCATCGAGTACGCCCGTGCGGACGTACACGCCGGTCTCCGTGTCGAACGCCGAGCGGAAGCTGTATTTTTTGTCGTTGATAATGTAGCGCATTTCAGCAGAGGACGAACTCCGCATATGAATCCGCTGTTCCGTTTTCAAGGTCGATCTCGCTATGCTCTATACCCTCGCAAGCATCCGGTCCATAGTCGCTGCACAGGCGCTTTGCCAGTGCAAGCAGATCCGCCTTTCCGCCGTTCCAAGCGTACCGTATTTCGGAAAATTCGCAGCCGAAGCTCTCTCCCTGACGCTCGGATGAAGGCGTGCGGATATAAGCAAGCATTTCTTCAAGCGCCTTCTCCTGCTCATCGCCGGAGGTCGTGTTCACAATCTCTGCCATCCGGCACAGCTCCTCATCGCTGTCGGCGATCAGATCTGCATACTCGCCCCATGCGTAATACTCACGGTCAACGGTGATCTTTGCAATATCGCCGACGAAGGAAATGCGCGAAGCTGCAAGCTCTATAAATTTTTGCTTCTTGGCCTCGATCGACGCCAGTATGCTTCCCGGCGGGCAAGCTTCGTCTTCGCTCTCATCGCCCCATTCTTCCTCGTCCTCATCTTCCTCATTCTCCTCATCGTCCCAAGCCTCATCGAATTGCTCCGGTTCGGAATCCTCATCGCAAGGAGACCATTCAGTGCCCCATTCATAATCTTCGTCCTCTTCTTCATCAAAAGGAATAAATACGGCGTGCATAATAGCCCTTGCCAGTTTTTCAACGTTATCGATCTTAAGAGGATGACCGTTTCTGCGTTCCTCTTCATTTGCATTTAAAAGGCCGGCAAGATCTTTCGTAAAGGCGCACTCGCTGACTTCGGTTCCATCGTTACAAAACTCATAAGGGTCCGCGTGAAAGCTGACCTCATTACCGCGCTTATCCACGATCCTTACGGTAACGGTAAAGCTCGAGCTCGATGAATTGGTCACAAAATCCGTTCTGATCTTCATATTGGTTTCCTCCCTGCCGCTTATGCGAAATGTGTTTTTGCTCGGTCATCCCGTGCACTCAACAATTGTAGCATATTTATACATTAATTTCAATCGGCATTCCATCAAAAAACCGCCTCCGCAGGCGCATTTTTGCGACAGCAGAGGCGGGATCGGTTAATAATTTGCAAACTCAACGGGAGGCGTCGAACGCTGTGCGGGTTATCGGGTCGTAGCCCGTGCCCGATTCCTTTATGAGCTCCGTCAGCTTATAGGGAGGGAGCTCGATCCCGTATTCATCCCTTAAAAGGTTCTCGAGGTCTGCTATAAGTATGCTCCCATGTCTGCGGACTATCGAGCGCAGGAAAGCGGGCAGCGACGGACGCTCTCCGCTTGAGCAAAAGAGCTTAACGCCGCCCATTCGCTGATACGGGAAGCCCTCTTCTCCGCTTGCAAGCACGGAGGAAAGGAAGTATTCTCCCAAGCCCGAATGAACTAGGGGCGAATCGAACCCGGAGCCTAAAAGGCTCTTTACCGTGAAATACTCGCCCCTCCCTGCGTGATCGCGCACGGATCGGCAGAAGTCGTCAAGGTCTTCTTTGGTGACGCCCATCTCGTTCAGCTTCCCGATGCCGATGAAACGGTTAGGCTCGTACTCGGTTATCGTGCGCAGGTCTTCCAACGCGTAGACCTCCTGACTGAAAGTCGGGAAACGCCCGAATCTTTCCCACTCTCCCGTCAGGTCGGTAATCTCGTTTTCGGTAAGCACAGCGCGGAAATATTCGCGGGCGTTGGAATAGCTGTTCACGATCACGTAGCCCGAATAGACTGCGAACCCGAGTTCCTTGAGATTATAGGCGTTGATCTCCTCCGGCGATTCTTCGGGGAACTCGCGCCGGAATATGCTCTTTATCTCCGCTATCGTATAGGAATCATTCGAAAGCAGTTCTTTCATTCGGCTCAAAACGTACGGCGGCATACGGACCGCGTCGAACGTGAACAGCCCGTTATGATAATACCTGTCAAATTCCTTCAGATAATACGCCTTTATGACCTCGGCCTTCATGCCGTAAAGCTCTTCATACAGACCGCAAAGCGTATCGGCTTCTATCGGCGCATTCTCGACGAGGAGCTCGCGCATCTGTTCGGTGCGCGACGCGCTGCCGACCGAGAGCATGGGCATCCTGCCGAAGCTGAGTCCCCGGATCCTTCCGGCAGCCGTCTTTTTGAGCAGATTGTGCAGCTCGTATTCATCGCGGATATCGAATTCGCGCATCAGCTCCGGTTCGCTTCTTAAGAGCATGAGCGCGGAAATATCAAGGCCTTCGTATTGCTCGAGATCGAGCTCGCTCCACAGGCGGTCGATATCCTTGCTCTCGATATCGTAAGCGCGGAAGCTCCTGCCGTTCTTCCACAGGATGTAATCCGCGATCTGGAGATGGTTCTCGACCGTGTTCGTTTCAGGAAGGAAAAGCCTTTCATCGGTTATTCCAAGCTCGGCCATTGCCGCGTTGAAGCTTCCCGCCAGATCGTCTATGTGCGTGTCCTCCTTGCAGCGGCTCTTAATGAATCTTTTAACGAGCTCGGGCCTGACCTTTTCGACCCTGACGCCATCAAGCATCACGCTGTTCTTAAAGACCGCCCGCTCGATATTGCGCCTGTCCTCTTCTTTGATGTTCTCGTCTTCAAGCGCTTCCGAAAGGGGTCTGCGCTCCGCAGCTTTCGTTCCTGCGGCTAAGTCAAGATAATTGAAAACGTATTCCGGCTCGCCGAACGCGATATTGAGATCCTCGTACGAGAAGGAGTAATTCCCGAACATATAAAGATACCTGTCCTCGCGGAGCCTCGGAAGCTGTTTAAGAGCTTTGTTGAGTATCTGGCGAACGCGCTCACGCGTGACCCCCCCGATCCTTTCGCCGATCTGCTCAAGCGTGAGGCCTTCGAGCTTAAGGCTCCAAACGCTTCTCATACGCTCATCTTCTATTTGCTTGACATAATCGGAGATCGAAGGATAGATCCGGATGATAATTCCGTCTTCAATTGCGACAGCGCCGTCCGCCTTTAGAGAATCAACTGCCTTGTCCGCCAGATCCGTGCCCTGCAGGTGCTTCGGCAGCAGAGTCGTCAGTTCATCGACATCAAGCTTATCCTGATGTGCTTCTACCAAGTTCAATAACAAATTGCGCAAATGATCGAACAGTTCTGTCTGTTCGTAAAGACGTATGACCGCGCCTCCAATGCCGGTACCCGGCTCTTTTATTAAGCATTTGCGGATCATTGAGCTCCATTCCGACGGAACGCATCCGTATGCGGTGAACAGCTCGGATGCGAGCGCGGAGCATTCCTCCTGACGTTCCCGTTCCTCCTGCTCCGCCTCCAGCCGCTTTTCCAGTTTCTCTTTCGGATCAAAATCTTTTAAAACATTAAGGATCTCATCCGCAGAACTCGCGCCGAGGTTTTTGATCGACAGCAGCTCGTCCCTGCTCAGCTTTTCAAGATCGGAAACGACAGTGATACCGCTTCGTTTAAGGCAATTATATGAGCGCACGGAAAGCCCCAGCTCTTCGATATAGACCGGGCGGCCCAGCTCATTGCATTCAGCCTGAGCGTTCGAGGTGAAAGGGGCATCGGGTATGTCTTTGCTGCCATCTCCGTCATCACCGGGTGCTTCGGAGATCCTTTTTGCTATCGCGCCGGCTATATCATTCAGAGAGCCAAGGCCCATGCCGCCGATCGCAAGCAGCCTACCAAGCTTTATCGAAAGGAGCTCCTTTACGTACCTTATTCCAATACCCGCAATGCGTTTTTCGGACCTGACAGGAAGATCAAGCACCGTGGTCTCGTCATCCCCGCATACATCAGGTGAAACGTTAAGCAGATCGGAAAGCGTCGCCTCCGTATTCCTGATATCATCTTTTGTTATTATTTCTGTCTTGTTTGTACGGTTCATCATTTATTGTTCTCCATTCCCGTAATAATCAAAGGAACATCGCCATATAGAGCGGCAGATGCCATACCCCTTCCTTCTCCATGACGTCCTTGGTATAGAGGATATAGGAAGTGCCAAGCTTTCCCGAAAACTTTTTTCTGAACTTATCGAGTGAGGAATGCTTACGGTAATTTGCGGATTTTACTTCCACGGGGGAGATCTTTTTATTTTCCGTGATCAGAAAATCGATCTCCATATGGTTTTCCCTGTTCGCGGAATCGCTGCGCGAATAATAGTAGAGCTTATGTCCGCTGCGTCTCAGCATCTGCGCTACGATATTCTCCATAAGCATGCCTTCGTTGATATTGAGCTTATCGAACAGTATCGCCCTATAAAGCTCGTTTTCCGTAAAGGATCGGTCCATAAAAGTGTGCGTGACAAGCAGGCCGGTATCGGCCATATAGCATTTTTGCATTGAATAGTCCGCACTGAGCGCAAGGCCTACGTTGGGATCGGTGGAGTTATAGCAAGTATTGACGACCATTGCCTCATTGAGCCATATGAACGAATCCTCGTACGTTCTGAAACGCGCGTCTTTATCCAAGGAGGCCAGCTTATACTTTTTCTCCTTCTTTGACAATTGCCCCGGGATACCGTCGAAGACTGCGTACACCTTTTCTTCGTATCCTGCGGCGAACTTGGAGATATCCTCTCTGTACAGCTTGAGGATCCTTCGCTTTGCTTCATCCGCAGCTGCGAAGTTTTTCCCGCCTATATACGCAGTCACGGCTTGCGGCATACCGCCGACGAGCATATACTGCCGAAAGTCGTTCATTATTTTGCGGTGGAGCGTTTGCCCTAGCGGTTTCTTTTCCTCAAAGCATCGCTGTATCAGCGGGACAGTTGCTTCGTCCCCCAAGGCCCAAAGGAATTCTTCAAAATCAAGAGGAAATATCTCGATATGTTCCTCCTCCGAAGGAATAATGATATCCTCCGTATTCTTCTTCAGCCGAATAAGCGAACCCGTTTCCAGATAATCATAGCGTCCGTCCTTAACAAGATACTTGATCAATTGACGGGCTCGCGGAAATTGCTGCACTTCATCAAATACTATCAACGAATCTCTCTTATAAAGGACCGTGGAATAAAACGCTGCAAGCTTGGCGAAGAACAGATCAAGATCCGCACTGTCATACACAAAGAGATCAAGAATATCCTTCGGGGCGTTACCGAAATCAATAATGATATGGCTTCTGTATTCCTGCTTTGCAAAGAGCTCGGAAATGTAGCTCTTGCCGACACGCCGCGCACCGTCTATCAAAAGCGCAGTCTGGCCGTTGCTTCGACGCTTCCAATTTACAAGTTCATCATAGATTTTCCTCTTTAACATAGCTGTACCTCTCTGATAATTTACCCGTTGTTGCAGTTGATTATACCATCTGTTTCACGAAAATGCAAGTTTTCTTTAGCGCAAGCATCACGAAAGTGCATGTTTTCTTACTACAATTATGCACGAAAATACAGATTTTATCTTTTTGCCGTTATTGTGCAATATTGAACGATCCTATCAAAGATGAGCCGGACGCTCTTGTCCGGCTCATCTTGATTTGTTATTCAAGTACAATTTCTCTGATAACCAACTCCTCGGCTCTCGCCCGGCAGGAGTTCATCCGCCGGATCCATTCGAGTTGGTCGCGGGCCTTGATCTCTTCGGTCACGCCTTCGGCTTGGGCGAGCTGGAAGGTAATGAAATCAATCTGCTCATTTGCCTCGCGGTCGATATCGATGAGATGTTGCATCAGAGTGTTCTCCATCAGCATCAGCGCGAAGGTATCGGGTTGATGCTCCCTAAGATACTTCTTCCGCATCCGTCCGAAGCGGCCAATATCATTGGTCAGCTGGGGCGGGAGTTCGAGATCGGGGTAGTAATAGTCGCCGTGTTTAGTGTAAGTGATGTCCATGATTGTATCCTCCTTATGATTCAATGAATTCTTTAATGGGTTCCTGCGTTGCTTCCAGTAGGCTGACAAAAAATCCTGCAACGAAAGGAACGGCGATCAGCAAACCGCCGATTGTCAACAGCTGAAGCATAAGCTCCTTTGAGCCGCAGCCAATTATCAGCAGTAACAGGTCGTACATGAGCAGCAACCCTCCGCCTATCGCGAGAACGAACGCCGCTGCGCCTGCCGCAAGTCTGAATACGAGCTTCAGTATCGTCAAAAGCAGACATACCGGAACAAGCAGTATTTTGAAAACGATGCGCATAGTCATATCCTCCAAATGCTTTCTGAGAACATAATAGCAGACCTAATTCGTTTTGACGAATGTGCGAAGTGTTTTCAAAAAGAAAATCGAGACAAACTAATTGCTCATCTCGATTTCTCTTTGCCTTTTCTGTGCCTTAATTCTTATTTCTTTGTGTATCCTTATCAGGAACGCTCCACAAAAGCATTTTTACTTCTGTGTGGCCGTTTGTTTTACCCGCTTGAAGACGAATGGACAATGGTTTTTGAATTATCCCTTATCCGCTCCGCCTTTAATGGTTGGGCAGTTGCGGCCGGCGCTGTTGGTGGCGGAGTAGTAGGAGGACTTGTTGGATGGGGCGTTGGTGCTGCTATTACTGCGGTTGGAGCTGCCGCTACAGGCAGTGCCGCAACAGCCGCCGCACCAGTTGTACAACAAGTCGCAGAAAAAGCATCAACGGCATTGCAAACATATTACCCACCAAATGATGGTTTTTCGGGTGCAGTTCAAAAAATTACACTTGAAGCGGGAACATTGATACAACGTACTGGAGATTTAGTTGGACGATATATTGCCCCTGCTGGAACTCCAACGCAAATGTTGTCATTGCCGTATGATAAAATAGGGCAACCGACTACAATTTTGCAGGTTCAACAGTCAGTCGAGGTTTTAGCTGGACGTGTAGCTCCTTGGTTTGGACAAATTGGCGGCGGTATTCAGTACCAACTCGGAACTCCTCTCGACCAATTGATTAGTGAAGGTATAATAAAAATCTTTGGGGGTTGATTATGACAAAAGCAGAATTTTTAGAACTCCTAAAAAAATACAATATTAACGAAAAACTTGTAGTGTTTGATGACGCAATAAAAGAGGGTTATTGTGTTAGAAAAAATTATTTTCGGTGGGAAGTCTTTTTCCGAGAAAGAGGAAAAGAATATGACTGTGTATGCTTTCCTTCCGAGAGCAATGCTTTACAATACCTATTTGATAAGCTTTACAGCATATACGTAAAATAAAAAATCACTATACCAGCAAGCATCGCATTTGGTCACCCAAATGCAGACTTGTCAGGAATATTCCTGAAACCTTTAAGGGCTTGGGATAATCCCAACAAACTACCTTTTGTCCCCCAAAGGCGATGCTTGCTGGTACACAACAGTTTCATTCGATATTTTTAAAGATTTTGTGAACATTCGATTTTAGGGCTTACTTTTTTGCTTCCAAGTGAGGAAACAGTTGGAGGGTATTTATCCTCTAACTGTTACTCTCACGAAGAAGGAGGCAATTATGCGTAAGGTGAAATTGATCGTTTATGAAACCTACCAAGGAAACTTACTACTACCTCCGCAATGCTCAGGGTGATGTAGTCAAGCTGATTGATAAAACAGGCTCAACAGTAGTAGAATATACCTACGACAGCTGGGATAAATAGGAGATTGGTATTATGAAACATAGATTAACTTTGATAACTACATATATAGCACTATTATTAATAATAATTAGTTCGTTAGCATGTGATAATCCCATACTTGAAAGCAGGGTTCCGCAGAATTTTCCTGGTTCTCGTTGGGAGTCTGATGACGGTTCTATTACGTTTACTTGCTTCCAATCGGATGAAAATATAAGATTCGCGATTGGTCAGATTGTTATCGAAGAAGAAGTAATCAATTTTGAAATGAAAAGCTCTCGGGGCGGTTGGCAGCATTTGTACTATTACGAAGATGGTGATGGGACGATGAGTCACTCGCTAACAGAGCAGGAGTTTGAAATTTGGAACTGCGACTATCCAAGTAAAAAGCGTTTTGTTGCCACTGTAGTAACAACTACCTACTTCGAAATCGATCAAAAGATTGTATTTCACCGTGTTGACGAAGAGTAAGTCACAGGGCTGCACGCAGGACAAAGCAAAAATGTACCGACATGGACCCGCAGTCAGGGTCGGGCAGTATCTTCTTCGCTTTGCTTCGAAAATCTTTACACCTACCCTTGACTGCTATCTTTTGAGGGAACGTGTCTCCTATGCTTGACGCTTCAACACCATGTTTTATTTCGTACTCAAGCATTCGTTGACGGTTGTGAGCTTCTGTGGTATTATTCTTGTGCAAGAGTTGGTCTCCTTTCTGTGGCTGTTTATGCAATTATATTATCCACCGTATAACCTATTCTTGCTTCTAACTTGTTACTCATGTACTGTTCATCAACAGTCACATAACGGATAAGAAAATAATAATTTTTGTCATTGAAGGATTATTGATGTTTGGATTATTTGGTTTTAGGAAAGTGCCAAATGTGAAGAATAAGAGACTTATATCATATGTACATTCAAGCGGCGGTTGTATGAGTGGGGGCGGTAATTCCACAGAGATAAGTATTATTGACGGCGAGGTTATCCTAACATACTCCGACAAAGAATGGTGGTATGATGACAAGGACATTACTGAATATAAACTGGATAAGGCTGTCCTTACCGATATAGAGAATGTGTTCAGAAAGTATAAGATGCAGAACTGGAATAACAAGAAGTTCACCAATATGTTCGTGGACGATGGTTCCAGTTACAGCTATTCATTCAAATTTGATGATAGAACAAGGATATCATTTTCATCACAGGTTTATCCGGCGTTTTATAGTAAGAAGTTGAATGAGATTGCCAAGGTGATAGAACAATATAAGGAGAGAGGAGCCTTAGAACCGGGGCTTGTTACAAAGGAGAAAATCGATGAGGAACTTGTGAGCAAGAACAAGCCTGACAATGGACTGGTTGAGATAGAGGTCTATGAATATAGTAAGGATAGAATCTATTTTCGCATATTAAACGGTACGGACGAGGACGTGGCAGTGAGCGATTCAATTAAGCTTGTACGAAACAGCGACGGTGAAATGCTGCATAACGGGAGCAGCGAATATTCCATAGAGGTAAATGCTGCATCTGCATATGAAGAGTATCTCCTATCCGGCAGATTAGGGGAAGGCATTTATACTTTATATATAGGAGACTATTCCGCTGAGTTCGAGATCAGGCTTCCAAGCGATAACTAAAGTACATATTGTTGAGTGGATAAGAAAACAATAGTATTTTATTCAGGTAATAAGGTCTTGTGCTTGCAGATCATTCCTTGGGTGTAAATATCAATGACAAAGTAATCCAACGCGACAAAATAACCGAACCATTAGTGTTTATAAAACTTGAGCCATACTCATAATAGCGCCTGCGCTTTCTGCCGCGAAGGCGGTACGAACACAAGCTATAGCTTGTGCAGAAGTATCGGCGCGATGAGTCAAACGATCGCCACAGGCGGAGCGGCAAAAAATGGGGACGCGTCTTTCGCGGCTAATTGTGATTATTCAGAACAAAAACCACGAAAGCGAGGCGCGTCTCCTGAAAAACACTATAGCACGGACAGCTTATGAATTAGCAGCCGTCCTGCTCAAAGCATGTGCCAGACTCCGACCCTCGACCTCTGCATATTATTCTTCCAAGAAGGATTTGACACGATTCCGTACTCAAGCATACGTTGACGAATGTGAGCTTCTGTGATTATTATCTTGCGCAGAAGTTAGCTCTCATTTCTCTATGATTGTATGTGCAAATAAATTTTTCCATTGTATGACCTTCTATTGCTTATCATTTGTTGCCTATGGAGATAACTTAAACTATGCTTAAAAAATAATACAGTTCCGATTTTTTGGACTTTGGACAAAAAATCTATGCTTGTTACGCTTAAGTGTAGAGTTACACTACCTTTTAATCTTTCATACTTAAGACAAATAGCAGAAAGGACTTTTGATGTATGAATGATTATGTGAAAATTAGAGTTTCTGCACTGGAAAAAGCAGAGGTTGAAGCCGAGGCATTGTTACGCAGCACGACGATGAACGCTGTACTGAGGGAAAGACTCTTTGCCGATAAGCAGCGCATGGATCTCGCTTTTAGCTATGCAGAAAACATTGCAGAAATCAGGGATTCGCTGAATAAACTAATGACTGCTCCGGTGCACTACAAGATTGTTTTTATCGATGATTTACTGAAAATTAACGAAAGATTAACAGCGCTGGAAGAACAATCGGCTTTATTTATGCAGAAAATGGCGAGAGGGGGTGTAGAGAATGGCTACGATGAGTTTCCAACCAATCCACGCCTCCCCGATTAAGGCTGCCAGATACATCGCAAACCCTGATAAGGTCGTGCCATCCGGAGACGTGCAGAGGGTCCTGAGCTATATGCGAGACGGCCACATAGAGAGAGCCTATACTTTCGGACACAACGGATGCAGCGCAAACATCGAATTGGCAATTCAGCAGTTTGGATTTGCACAACTAAAATACAACGAGCTCCACTCCGCAAAAGGCCGTTCCACAGCCGAGGTTAAATTTACAATATCAGACTACGCAAAAAGGAAACATATCGATATAAATGATAAGAAAAAACTTGAAAAAATGCTGTCAGGCGTAAATCACGATGAAAAATACGTATATATCAAAAAAGAACCTATCTTAGCACAGCATTGTTTTCTCAGTTTTCCCGAGTTTGAGCACCCTTCACCGGATGAATTGAGAAAAATAACTGATGAACTGATGCACAGCGACACCCTTAGCCGATTTTATGCCATCTCGGCAGCTCACTATAACACCGACAACGCTCATATTCATCTGTTAATCTCCAATTTTGCCAAAGATGGCAGCAGGACGATATCGATGAATAACAAAAGAATAAGAGAAATCAGAGCAGAATTGGATAGAATCTGTGTATCACACGGGTATTCAATAATAGAAAATAGTGAAATGCGTCAAAAATGCGGTTCAAAATACGCTGAATGGGTCGATGATGTTAAAAAAGGCTGTTCTATCACTGTAATTCCCGAAAACGGTGGGAGCTTCACCAAGCAAGGACGCTCAAAAAAAGGCAGTTATCATCTATCACAGAAAGCGAAAAGCGACGAAAAGACGAAAAAAACGGCCGAAATGAGCAATAGAGATAAAAAACAGCAGGCCGGTGATACAAGAACCCAACCTAACCAATACATCGGACCCGGATATAGACTGCAAGATAATAAAAATGGATATCATTGTATTAACACACAGTGGAACGGGAATATCCCGACATATCAGGTAAATGGACTGATACCCAAAACTACGGGAACAGTGCTTAGTCTGGATGCAGCCTTAATGGCATCGGTGATGCATAAAAGAAAAGATGCTGAGACACAAAAGATGGTAGATGTGCATGACTATATCGTGCAAAATCGGATAAAGACAGCCGAAGAAATCGATGCCAGGGAGTTCAAAGCGAGGGCTGAATTGGAGGACTTGGAGGAAATGCAGAGAGTACTGAAGCGTAATGAGGTATATTTGAGAGATGATACACAATTAAGGGTGCTGGGGGAGGACGTTTTTGTCGATTATGTTGCTCAGAAACTGATAGAAATAGCCCGATTGATAAAAGAATTAATGAAATTAATCGCTGAATTGATTAACATCAGGAAATTTTTGATGAAAACCATGGAAAGATTGATAAATAATGGCAGAGAAGAACGCGAATCGGACCGTGAAGAGTGCGAAACCGAACTATAAAAGCATAATTTAAGGGGGGCAGATGTGCCTCCCTTGTTTTTGTGCATCTATAAGGTGATACCTATGTATCAGTAAGGTGATACCATTTGTGTATCACTAAGGTGATGACTATGTATCAGTAAGGTGATACCTTTTTGATACATTTTGTGTATCACTAAGGTGATAACTATGTATCAGTTAGAGACCTCTTCAAATCTTGTGTAAACCTCCTGTATGGTATAGAATAGAAAAGCCAAGCAGGAGGAATTAAAATGCCAAAGTACAAGGACAGCCCGGAAGAGCGGGCGGCAAATGAACTCATGAAGAAGCAGATTCAGGAGGTTTTGACGAACTTCAATGTGAACGACCTGTCAGATCTGCACAAGCTTTTGCGCAAGATGGTTGGAACGATACTCGAAAACGGTCTCGAAGCGGAGCTTGACGAGGAGCTCGGCTACAGCAAGTACGACTACAAGAACAAGACCGGCACGAACAGCCGGAACGGTCACAGCAAGAAGACGATGAAGACGAGCTTCGGCGAGATGGAGCTTGCGATCCCGAGGGATCGAGAGGGCGAATTCGAACCTCAGTTAGTAAAAAGCAGCAGACTACTCTTACCGGCGATATTGAGGAAAAGATACTTTCGATGTACGCCAAGGGTATGACTACGAACGATATTTCAGCGCATATCATGGACATTTACGGTCTTGAGGTGTCTGATTCCACGATAAGCCGCGTGACGGACAAGATACTGCCTGTGGTAAAGGAATGGCAGCAGCGACCGCTGGAGAGCGTATATGCCGTGGTATTCATGGACGCCATACACTACAATGTGAGAAGTGAAGGACGTATCATCAAGAAGGCCGTCTATATAGCCATCGGCATCGATCTTGACGGCAGGAAGGACGTTTTGGGCATGTACGTTGGGGAAAACGAGAGCGCGAGGTTCTGGCTTTCGATCCTCAACGGCATGAAAAACAGAGGCTTGGAGGATATCCTGATAGCATGTATCGACGGGCTTACGGGATTTCCCGAGGCGATACAGGCCGTTTACCCTAAAACTGAAGTCCAACATTGCATCATACACCAGATACGAAGCAGTACGAAGTACGTATCCTACAAGGATATAAAGGCGCTCATGGCGGATCTGAAGGCCGTGTACGGAGCAGTCGATGAGCAGGCAGCCCTCTTCGCTCTTGACGAATTTGCCGTCAAATGGGATTCCAAGTATCCCAAGATCTCCAAGTCCTGGCGCGAAAACTGGCCTGAGCTTGCGGCATACTTCAAGTACCCACAGGAGATCAGGACCATCATCTACACAACCAACGCCATTGAGAACTTCAATCGTCAGCTCAGGAAAGTGACGAAGAACAAGGCGGTTTTCCCAAACGATGAGGCTCTCCTCAAGATGCTCTACCTTGCCGCGATGGACATCACGCGGAAGTGGACGGGCAAGCGTAAGGACTGGGCGCAGATACACGCTCAGCTTGAGGTCTTCTTCGGCGACAGGATGCCGCTCTGACGGCAGATTACGACCGCCGAGTTTACGGCGGAGGGTCGCTGCAGACCGGATCGACCGCATCGCTCCGGCTTGATAACGATACCCAAACGATAGCGAAAAGCCGTCGCTTCGTCAAGGGTAAAATGAACGCTTCACGCCCTTGACAAACCGCCGGCTTTACGCTAATATGCAGCCAAGGCCGCGATGGACAGATGCGTCCATCACGACCTCGAAGCACTTTAACATTCATGCCGTACAGCGTTTACACAAAATATGGGGAAGAGTCTCATAAGATGGAATTCCTCAGTCTCATAACTCAGTCTTGACAGTATTACAACTAATGTATCGATATCTTTTGCCTCAACAATCATAGCAATATGCTCACTATTGCGTACTTTATATTCTGTACTGAACAGAAATAGACCGCGTTAGTTTTGCAAAACCTTCAAATCTCTCATACTCGTCATCCGGAACGGCTGCGACGCACACCTACTTATTCTTATTCGCCATCTCTGCGGCATCATCTTAAATGCTCCAGCGTATCATAGTCTGATAAGCATAAGGTTCATATTCTATAAAAGACTGGAATTTACTAATCGAATGCTTATTATCTTCACCCTGTTTTCCTTCAAATCTTTCATACTTCTTATGAGGAACATGACAAAAGTATCCGTACTAGTGGTTTGTATCAAAAATACATTGGGAAAAGCTCACGAATCCATACCGTCTGAGGTGTATAGCATTGATGACTCGCGCAAGACCATCGTACTCACTGTCAAATAAGTCCCCTGTACAGTCATTGCGCTTCCATACATTATATGATGGTGATGATCCAACTGAAATTCTGGTATTCCATGAGAGGCCTTCCTCTGTGGAACCAGTCAATCAGAGCTCAATAGGCACTCAGTATGTCTTTGATATTCTTCTGACAAAATGATACCACGAAAGAAGTTCTGAAGTTTCCTGACAGTATTATTGCACGAATTTCCAACTTCAAGTAAGGAAACAGACGATGTAGCGTGGTAATAACGGACAAATTCTCTCTCATAGATTGAAATACTGAAGGAGGTGTGTGGCATCGCAAGAACAAGTGCTCCAATCCAAGTAATTATTCATTACCCAAAAACAGAAGAAGGTAAGCGTGAATTGGCGAGATGTATTGCCGTTGTCCACGCAGATAAAGTGAATCAAACCATCAAAAAATTGAATTGTCCTTCCGAACAGAAGGTACAGCTGCTGGATTCAATTATTGAAACAGTAAAAAGCAAGCAGGTGATCAACCCTCAAAAAGGTTAAGCACCTGCTTTCCTTTATAATTTGATGATGTTTTTGAAAAACTTGTTCCAAGAATTGAGGCTCATTCGCTTCTGATCAGCCTCCCATGCACGGAGCAGATTGCGGTCTATTCCAATCAGCTGTGCAAATGGCTTTATCTTCATACCGAGGCTCTCGCGATATTCTCTTATCAGTTTCCCTTGTCCTGTATATAGGAAGAGATTGTAATCGTCCAGAAGGTCATACACCGGTATTTCATAGAATGCAGCCAGCTTGTCCGCGATTTCTTTTGTATAGTAGTCAACAGCCCCGTTTTCCATATCAGAGTATCTGGAATGACTGATGCCTGTCAATTCTGCAACCTCTTTCTGCGTCAGCCCCTTGTGATGGCGGCACCAGCGGAGCCTGTCATGCACAGTAGGAATATCTTCATAATTCTGATACCGCTGATTGATTAGCTGAGCTTCCAAAAGTTTGCGAGGGGCTATCAGCCTAAAACTATGGATATACATGGGCGCATACCTAACATATCCTCCCAAAGTGGAGCAGAGTATGCATTTATTCTCTGAAACTTGAACAAGAATATGCCATTTGGGCTCTTTGCTGCTCTGAGGATACTCGTTTTGGACCATAAACGCATCTGAGAGCGGATAGCATTTGCGTACCTTCTGATGCTGTATGGATTGAAAACTTCTGCACACGCATTTTGAACTCAAGCGATCCGCTGTCTCTTTACAGGCGTGCATTGGCAGAGCAGCGCAAAGCTCAGGCGAAAAGCCTCTCGCAGCCGCAGGATTTAGATTTTGAAAATGCAGTTCGCACAAATGAAAACTTCAACAAATCTTCGGCAAATAAAAACAACGGCAACAAAGCTGCAAAACATGCAGCCGTATTTACCGTTGCAGCGATATTGATATTGATGCTTATTCTGTTTCTTTTTTTATTAACGGCAAAATAAATCCCAACAGTTATTAAAAGTCTTGCTGTATAAAAAAATGGAGCGGGTGATGGGAATCGAACCCACGTGATCGGCTTGGGAAGCCGACGCTCTGCCATTGAGCTACACCCGCGCGAAACATTAAATATTCGAGGGTGATATTCCACCCTTGTTTGTGATCAGGCATATTATACCGCGTCTTGAGCTGAATGTCAACACAAAAATCGGAGTATCACTCACCGAACGCATGAACGGGTTTCATTTTTTTCTTCGGGCTTTCCGTTTTTTGTATTGACATGCGCATGTTTCAGATCTATAATCAGCCTGAAACAGGTGGAAAGAACTTACCTGCTTTAAAATTTTAGATTGCCTGCTGAAAACGCAGACAGGGAGGTACAAAATTGAAAAAGCATCTTTTTAGAGCGTTTGTCAGCCTTCTTCTTTGCCTGACACTTTGCGCAAACTGTTTCACAGGTGTTTCCGCACTGAGCTATGCTCAGCCGGACGGCACGCTGCGCTTTGAAAAAATCACTCACCCCGACAACGGTTCCGGGCAGAACGACGGTATTGTTGACTATGTCGGCAACGGCGTTATTTCCGCGTCGGACGCCGGGCAGGGCGCACGCGGACAAAGCTATTCATGGTGCGCGGCAGGACACGGCAGATACGTCTACGTCGGCACCTGCTACGGCGCATTGACAAACACGCTGACCCTTATGAGCAGCGTTCTCGGCGGCAATTTTGATCAGGAAAAGCTTACGGCTCTTCTGAACGTGCTTTACAACGGCACGTTTTTCACGGGTGAAGAGGACGGCGGTAATGCCGGCGGCATTTTAACGAAAATCGATACCGTAACGGGCGAAGTTACCGTTCTCATGTCCAAATGCACAACCGGCGACAATGCAATGTTCCGCAATGTTACGGCCTATAACGGAAAGTTCTATTTCTGCGGTGCGGTGAACAACCTTCCCTGCATCTATGAGCTTGACCCCGAAACCGATGAGATCATAATGGTCTATCAGGGCATGACCCTTCAGGACTACTATCAAGGTTATATGAACGGAGTCTGCACCGGTATACGCGGACTTTGCGAATATGACGGCGAGCTGATTCTGAGCTGCGTCACAAAGGACGGTCCGGTAATCCTTTCATCCTCCAACCCGAGGGAAGGCTTCACCGTTATTGCAAACCAGCAGGATTTGTTTAATTATCCCGCCTATCATTTTACGGACAGCATTTACGGCGGTTCCATTTGGGAAATTGTTGAATTCAACGGCAAGCTTTACGTGTCCATCTGCACCGGTACTCCCGATAACATGCCCGATGAAAACACAATGCAGTCCTTCGCACTTGTTCGCGGTGATAAAGCGGAGGATGGCAGTTGGAGTTGGACTCCCGTAATCGGGGACACCGAAAACGACGGTGCAAGATACACTTTCGGCATAGATCCCGAACGAACCCGCTCCGGCGCAGGCGTTTTGCAGGTTTATAACGGTTATCTCTACATCGGTGAATATAACGATGAAGAGATTGCTCTCGGCAACGTTCTTAAACACACGAATTTCGACTTCATGAACGAAAATCTCCGTCAGTCGGTAAATCTTTACCGTATGGATGCGGACGAAAACATTGAGCTTGTTGTCGGCGATGCAACCGAAATGTTCCCGAACGGAGGCATTTCAGGCATCGGCTCCGGCTTCGGCAGGAATGAAAACCAATATATATGGAGGATGACCGAGTACAACGGCAAACTCTGCATCGGAACATTCGACACAAGCAGCCTGCTTGAACCTGTCGGGCAGTTTGCGAACGGCGATATTCTGAACATGACTCCCGAAGAATGGGCAAGGCTCATTGAATTCATTCGCGACCTTATCGAAATCAGCGGCAGCGGCGATGAGGACGGCACGGAGGCCATGGACAAGCTCCTTGCGGAATTCAGTAACGAAGAGATTGCGCATATGCTCGCAACCGGTGACGTTTCGAAACTCGGTATCGACCTCGACAAAAAGGGCATCGCACCGGAAACCGTGAAGGCGTATTTGATGCGTGAAGAAATATCCGCACAGAACCCCGATGCACTTCCCGATTTCGGCAGCATTCGTGACCTTATCGAAAAGCTTGGCGGCATTGAAGGCGTTATGGCAGCCGTTCGCAGCCTTTTGACCTGCGCTTCCTATCTCACTGATGCGGATCGCGGCTTTGACATGTATATTTCCGATGACGGTGTAAACTTTGAAACAGTAACAACCAACGGTTTCGGCGATCCCTATAATCACGGTCTGCGAGTTTTTGCTGAAACGTCAAGCGGACTTACCATCGGCACCGCAAACCCCTTCTACGGCACACAGGTATGGCTTATGGACGAAGGCGGCGAAACGGAGGAACACACCGTGACGTTTGAAGACGGCGTGACCGGTGAAATTCTCGGCACGGCAACTGTTCCTGCGGGCGAAATTCTCGGAAGTGAACTCTTCCCCGCCGCACCCGAACATGAAGGCTTCACGTTCATCGGCTGGGATTATGACGGTACCCCCGTAAACTCCGATATCACCGTGACTGCACTGTATGAACATGCAGCTCCCCCTGCCGACATCGGCGACGTGAACATGGACGGTTCCGTTGACACTTTAGATGCACTGCTTGTTCTGCGGTACGTTATGCAGGTCGGCGAACTTGAACATCCCGAGCTTGCGGATATGGACGGCGACGGCAGCATTACCACTGTGGACGCGCTTGCAATTCTCCGCACCGCGATTTTATAAGCACGGCAGGCAGCGCATGTTTTTCTTCGGTTCATGCGCCGAGTGATTAAGAAACAAAATAAACAAAGTCGGCACCCGTTGTTGAGTGCCGGCTTTGTTCGTTTTCAAGGCAATTATTTAATTCATCACAATCCGAGTGCTTTTTTCAGAAAGCGGCGCAACTCCGCATCGGCAGCCGATTTTTGCAATCCGCCTGTTCCTTTTTTTGTTTGCGAAAGGCTCACGGGCTGTTTGCCGCAATACGGCTCGCCCGTAAAATACAGTCCGGAATCGGGTCTAACCGATATTGAATCCAACGGCCAACCGGGATGGCGCGAAGCGGAAGGTTTATCCGTCATGATAAACGCTGCATGTGCGGCATCCTCTCTGCTGAAGGCGAAAGTGCTGAGTTTTCCGTCCGCAAAAACCGCAAAGCCGCTCAGATACATCGCCGTTGCCGCGCCGCCGAGGGAATGTACAAGCGCTGCATAGTATGCAAGCATCTCCTCGTCATTGCAAAACCTTGCTCTTCCGTTCGGAGTACGGACATGCAGCCCGGGCTGACGCGGGTCATCGAGTGCAAGCTCCGCAAAATAGAGCCCCGAATCGTGGCACACAACGGGTTGAAATGTTTTGCCGTAAAATTCAGCCTTAATTGCGGCATTTTCGGCAGGTGTCGCCCCCGTTTCGGAGGGTTCGGCGGAGATATTGACATCCCCAAGCGTCAAAAGCTCCGTGCCCGCGCCGATAAGTCCGCCGAGCCAATCAGCTTTTGAAGGATTGGTTGTTCCGATCAAAACTTTCATTCAATGTTCCCCTTTTTCGCTTGCGATAAACAGCAAGTCGGCAGCTCACACATGTATGTCTGAGCCGCCGACAATGTTTCGATTCAAACGAATTCAACTTACATATTATTTAATTTGTCGAGGCCGTGATGCAGCCTGCGCAGAGCTTCTTCCCTGCCGAGCAGTGCAGCAATTTCGATCGCGCCGCCGGGGGTAACTGTCTTTCCGCTCATTGCAATTCGAACCGGCCAAAGCAGCGTGCCGTTCTTCATGCCGTGTTCCGCCGCATAATTCATAAGGAAATCATGCAGTGCCGTTTCCGTCCATTCGGGCAAAGCCTCAAGCTCCGGAATCACCGCTGCAAGAATATCGCGGCAAAGTTCGGGGTTCGTTTTGGATTTTTTATTTGTGTACAGGTCAACGGAATAATCCTCGTCCATCTTTGCAAGGAAAGCAACGGTTTCGGTAATATCCGTGAACACCTCCGTGCGCGGCTGAAGGATTCGCGCAAAAATCGACTTATCCATATGCCCGCAGCCTGCCGCTTCGAGATAGGGTTCGGCATGGCGGATGTATTCCTCGGGCGAAAGTTTGCGGATGTATTCCGCATTCATCCATCTGAGCTTTGTTTCATCGAAAATTGCGGGGGACTTGCTGAGACCCTCAATGCTGAATGCTTCCTTAAGCTCGTCCATGGTGAAAAACTCGCGATCGTTTCCGGGGCTCCAGCCGACAAGCGCAACATAGTTTATAATCGCCTCCGCAAGGTAACCCTGTGCAATCAAATCCTCAAACCCGGGATCACCGTGCCGCTTGCTGAGCTTGCGCGTCGCGTCCTTCATAACGGGGGTAAGGTGGATGTAAACGGGCTTTTCCCAGCCGAATGCTTCGTATAACAGGTTATATTTCGGTGTGGAACTTAAGTATTCGTTGCCGCGCATAACGTGCGTGATGCCCATTGTGTGGTCATCTATAACGTTTGCAAAGTTATAAGTCGGCATTCCGTCCGCCTTTATAAGAACGCCGTCATCAAGCTCGGAACAGTCAACATCGATCCGTCCGTAAATAACGTCGTCAAAGCCTGCTTCACCGCTTTCGGGGATGTTCTGGCGAATTACATAGGGTTCACCGGCATCAAGCCTGCGCTGAATCTCTTCCTTTGAAAGGTGCAGACAATGCTTATCGTATTTGAAGGTTTCGCCGCGTGCTTCGGCCTCCGCCCTGCGCGCATCCAAATCCTCCTTAGTGCAGAAGCAATAATACGCCTTGCCCTTTTCAACAAGTTCCTTTGCGTAGGGAAGATACATATCTTTTCGCTCGCTCTGAACGTACGGACCGTAGTTTCCGCCCTTGTCCGGGCCCTCGTCCCATTCAAGTCCCGCAAGTCTCAGGCCGCTGTAAATTTTTTCAACCGCACCTTCAACAAAACGCGCCTGATCGGTATCCTCAATGCGGAGAATAAACACGCCATCGTTCTTTTTTGCAAACAGATAAGCGTATAATGCGGTGCGCAGTCCGCCGATGTGAAGGTACCCCGTGGGACTCGGCGCAAAACGTGTGCGTACTGTCATATTAATCACTGTCGCCCTTGCCCTGCAAGAGCGTCCTTTCGGTCAAGATAATGTGTGCCGACGGAATACCGCAGCAAGAACCATAAGAAACCGCATGAACTTTCGTGCGCTTCCGTCCATGTTTGTATTATACAGCAAAATTCCCCGTTTGTCACGGAAAAGCTTTTGTCGGAGCTGCCCTTTTTCGGGCGTTAAGCTGCAAAGGCCGATGCATCCAAAATATATTTTGTTTGTATTTGTTTTCCCTCTGTACAAACACCGTCGGATATGCTAAAATACGAGTATCGAGAATGATTCTTATTTCTGTTTTGGAGGTTTAAGATATGTACTGCGTTAAGAAAGTTACCGAAGACCTGACTTGGGTCGGTGCAAACGATCGCCGGCTCTCAATGTTTGAGGGTGTTTATTCCGTTCCGAACGGTGTGAGTTACAATTCCTATCTTTTGCTTGACGAGAAGACCGTTCTGTTCGACACGGTGGACAAATCCGTCAGCGAACAATTTATGGAAAATGTTGAGCATGTTTTGAGCGGCCGCCGCCTTGACTATGTTGTTATTCAGCATATGGAACCCGACCATTCCGCAACGCTTGCGGAGCTTTTGCGCCGCCATCCCGAAACAACTGTTGTCTGCAACAAAATGATCGCAGACATGATAAAGCAGTTTTTCAACCTTGACATCACGCCGCGTGCACTCATTGTTAAAGAAGGCGACACACTTTCAACCGGCAGGCATAACCTGACCTTCATTGCCGCACCCATGGTACATTGGCCGGAAGTTATGGTCACATACGACACCGTTGATAAAATCCTGTTTTCGGCGGATGCATTCGGCACATTCGGTGCATTGAACGGCGCAATTTTTGCCGATGAAGTGGATTTTGACCGCGACTATATGGATGAAGCCCGCCGTTACTATACCAACATCGTCGGCAAATACGGCGCACAGGTTCAGTCTCTGCTCAAAAAAGCATCCGGAATCGAAATCTCTCTCATCTGCCCGCTGCACGGTTTTGTCTGGCGCAGGAATCTCGACAGTTTTATTAACAAATACCTGCTTTGGAGCAGCTACACGCCCGAAGAAAGCGGCGTTGTTATTGCTTACGCTTCCATATACGGCAACACCGCAAATGCGGCTGAAGTGCTTTCCGCGTATCTTTTTGACCGCGGCGTCCGCACGGTCGTTTACGATGTTTCCGTCACCCCTGCGTCCGATATAATCGCCGCATGTTTCCGCTTCAGTCACATTGTTTTTGCTGCGCCGACCTATAATTCCGGCATATTTGTAACGATGGAAGCCTTCCTGCACGACCTTGCTGCGCACGGCTTGCAGAACCGCACCGTTGCTTTTATTCAGAACGGGAGCTGGGCTCCCACAAGCGGCAAGCAAATGCGTGCAATCATTGAACCGCTTCGCAACACAACGGTGCTTAACGGCCTGATTTCCGTTAAATCCGCGCTCAAGCCCGAACAGGCAGCCGAACTCGCCGCACTTGCCGACACAATCGCCGCGGATATTGCGGAAAAGGATGAACTCCGCAAACAGAAAGAAGAAGCCGAGGCAGTTGATAACGCACCTGCGCTCCCCTGCGGAATCGACAACAATGCAATGTTCAAACTTTCTTACGGGCTGTATGTCCTTACCGCCCGCAGCGGCGAAAAGGATAACGGCTGCATTATTAACACCGCTGTCCAGCTCACGGACTCCCCAAAAACGCTTACCATTGCCGTTAACAAGGCAAACTTCACCGAGCAAATGATTCGCGAAAGCGGAGAGTTCAACCTTTCCGTGCTTACGGATGCGGTCCCGATGAGCGTGATTTCAAGGTTCGGATTCCAAAGCGGCAGAGATTGCAGCAAATTCGAAGGCTGCGACTGCGTAAGGCGTTCCGCGAACGGCATCCGCTATATTCCGAAATACACAAATGCCTATATCAGCTGCAAGGTGCTTGAAGCCCGGGATCACGGCACTCACACTCTCTTTGTTGCGGAAGTGACCGAAGCGGTCGTGCTCGACAAATCGGCGGAATCCGTGACATATGAACGGTATCTTTCCGAAATAAAGCCCAAAACCGCACCCGTCTGTTCAACGGTGCAAAAGGGTTATGTCTGCAAAATCTGCGGCTATGTATACGAAGGCGAAACCCTTCCCGCCGATTTTGTCTGCCCGCTCTGCAAGCACGGAGCAGCGGATTTTGAACCTATAGGCTGATTGATTTAAATTCAAACAGTGAATTTGAAAATGACCATTTATGCAGCATTAATTATCTCAGTACGGAAAAGAATTGATTGCTGATTCTTTCTGAAATTTCAGCCGACAGGCGGGCATATGCAGCTGACTTTTTCTGAAAAAGCACCAATAATGCCGCAATATGCAACAGGTAATGCAGCAAAGGAAGCAGGCGTTCGCGCCCGCTTCCTTTTTCATTCGCTGTTCGCTTTTCTGTTTTTTCGCCTGCATATCAATGCTGCGCATTGATTATCAAGCTGCGCATTGATTATCAAGCTGCGCATTGATTATCATGCTGCGCATGATTATCATGCGGGCGTATGGATTGGATTTCGAGAACACGCTCAGCCCTGAAGCCCCTGCTCCTGCCTTTCCATGTTTTCGATCACTATATCGTAAATTTCGCCCAATGAGGCGGCATACTCAACAACTTTCCACGGCGTGTTTGTGTGAAAATGAATTTTGATAAGGCTTTCATCGCCCACTGCAAGCAGGCAGTCGCCCTCAATATTTTTTGTTATGTAATCAAAAATTTCATCCTCGGAAAGATTTCTGCCCTCGATCAGCAGCTGGGTGTCAAATTTGAATTCAAGCATATTGTTCCTTTCTGCCGCAATAATCCGGCGGCGCAGAATTTGAATGTAATAAGTTTCATATCGCAATTCGGCACGTTCGGTGCATCATCGATGTTCCTGCGATTCGGAACGGAATGCGCTGCATCGCCGCAGTGCCTGTTTTTTCGGTATCGGCCGTACCTCTCGGCAAATAATCAGGTTCGCTTTTCAAACTGTGTGCCGCATTTTGAGCATGTGACCCGAATCTTGCCCTTGCCGCGCGGTGCGCGCAGACGCTGGCGGCATTTCGGGCATGTAAAATACCGATATTGTTTATGCCTCTTAAAGAAATTTTTAATCCGATTGAACAGCTTTGCAAAAAAGCTGCCTATCGATGCCGACACGCGTTCGTAACCGCGCAGTTCGTTTGCTCTTTTGTTCCCGTTTGCGGAAAGAGTTCTGAAAAGCATCAATGCCGTCAGCAAAACCGCCGTGAACAAAAGAACAAAACCCGATATGCTGCCGAAAAAGGCAAGACCGATTATTCCGAGAGCGACGGCAAGCATGAGCATGTCCCGCGAAAGTCTGTCAAACCCGTAACTGTTTTTCATTCTTTTACCCGCTTTCGCCGCAGCGAAAGTTTCCTTTCTTAATTATTTTTCTTTTTGCGTTTGCCTTTCCGGTTCGAATTCGCCGCACAAACACTGATTCACCCGTTATTCGGCGGTTTGGCTCAAAAGCAGCAAAAAACCGTTCGGCGGGATTTCAACTCTGATATGCCCCGTGCCCAAATCCTTTTGCAAAACCGTACCATCGGCAAATGCGTCGGAATATTTATCTGCCGTGCGGACATTCAAGGCATCCGGACCTTCACGGAAATCCTCTGCACCGAGTGCGGCGCAGACGGCATGATCGGCGCGGTTGACAAGTGTGAGTGCGCTTTCTTCACCTCGGCACCGAAGCACGGCGAATGCATCGGCACACGGAGCGGCAAATGCCGTTTTCCCGCTGCTCAGTGCGGCATTGCAGCGGCGGAGAGCCGAAAGCCGCATAACAAAACTGCGTATTTCGATATCCTCCCTTCCCCACGGATAGGAACCCCTATTAAACGGGTCGGAAAGGCCCATCATTCCCGCCTCATCACCATAGTATATGCACGGAGGCTGCGGCATTGAAAACATGAGCGCAAACGCCGCATAAAGCCGACGCTTTCCGCGCACGACAGCTTCGGGTTTGTATTGATATTCCGCCTGCTGTTCCCTCGTCAACGTATCTTTTGGCGGTGCATCGCTCAGGCAGGACAGGATTCTCTGCGTGTCGTGACTGCCCAAAAGGTTCATGCAGGCACCGTAAAACGGTTCGGGATAACGTTCCCGCTGCCCGGAAAGCGTTTCATACAGCGCATATGCATCCGTCCTGCACGTCAGAAAATCGCATACCGCATCGCGAAACGGGTAGTTCATGACGCTGTCCAACTCGTCCCCGAGAACAAACTTTCGCAGCCCGCCTCCCGAAACCTTGTTTGAAGCGTCCTCCCAAACTTCACCCAGAAGCACACCGTCCGAATCAAGCTTTTTTAGCGCTGTGCGCAGCTTTTTTATAAATTCATCCGGCAATTCGTCCGCAACATCCAACCTCCACGACGTTATACCGCAGCCTGCCCATTTTTTGAGCACGCTTTCTGTGAAACGAACATAATCGGGTTGAAGCTCATTCACCTCCGGCAGGGTTTTGAACCCCCACCAGCATCGGTACTCATCCGGGAAATGTTCGAATTCGTACCATTTATAATATGGCGAATCCGCGCCGCTGTATGCGCCGCACGAGGGATATGTTCCGTATTTGTTAAAATAAACACTGTCATCCCCGGTGTGTGAAAAAACACCGTCCGCCATTAAGCGGATGCCGTATTCCGCCGCCGCTTTTGAAAGCTCGGTTAAATCATAATCACTGCCGAGAATCGGGTCAACGGACAGATAATCGGAAGTGTTGTACCTGTGATTGCTTGCGGCCTCAAAAATCGGATTCAGGTAGATGACGGAGACTCCGATTTGCGCAAGATAGGGAAGCTTTTGTTTTATCCCTGCAAAATCGCCCCCGTAGTAATCGCACGGGGAATAGAATTTTTCCCCTGCACAGGGGCTGTACAGCACGGGTTCGAACCAGTCTTTGTGCCTGATGATTCGGCGGCCGAGTTTTTCATGGTATTCAGCCCTTGAAAACGCGGGAACGCAAGTGCCCCGTGCCGAGTCGTTTAAACACTCACGGTTGAACCTGTCCGGAAAAATCTGATAGACAATTCCGTGTCTGAACCAACTCGGAGTTTCAAAAGCGCGCGCAAAAACCGTTATCTGATAATCGGGAGGTGTCTCCCATGCATGGTAAAACTTTCCGATGCCGCTGCGGGTTTCGGGCGCGCCGTAAAACAGCCGCGTCGTTTCCCCGCCGTCATGTTCCGGAGCAACATCAATGATGAAATAATACCATATCAACTGCGGTTCGGCAGGAGCAGTGATATTGAACGAAAAGCAAAAGCCCCCATCCCCTTCAAGCGGCAGCGAGCGCAGTTTTTCGCATGAACAAGGGGAGATTTTTTCTGCCGAAATGAGCAGTTCTTTCCCGTCGGCCCACAGCCGCAACGATGCACGCGCACGCGCCGCATCGCGCCCGGAGAGATAAATGCACAAAGCCGCTTCCCCGCGGCATTTCAATGCACCGTGCGGAAAGCGGCAGTCAAGCAATCTTGAATTGTGATATGCAAAAAGGTTCATTCGTCAGACATTGAAACGGAAAACGATTATATCACCGTCCTGAACAACATAATCCTTGCCTTCGGAACGAACAAGACCCTTTTCCTTGCAGGCCGCCATGCTGCCCTGTTCAATGAGCGTTTCATAGGGCACAACTTCCGCACGGATAAACCCGCGCTCGAAATCCGTGTGAATTTTACCCGCCGCACCGGGAGCTTTTGTTCCCTTTGTTATCGTCCATGCACGAACCTCGTCCGTCCCCGCGGTCAGGAAGCTGATGAGCCCGAGCAATTCGTAACTCTTTTGAACGAGCTTGTCAAGGCCGCTCTGCCCAATGCCGAGATCCTCGATAAAAGCCGCCTTTTCTTCATCCGTAAGCTCGGAAAGTTCCTCTTCAACCTTTGCGCATACGGTCAGCGCAGCCGCACCTTCTTTTGCGGCTTCGTCATAAAGCTTCTGTACGGCGGGCGGTTCATTGCCGATTTCATCTTCGGCTATATTCGCGGCATAGATAACGGGCTTTGTGGTCAGGAGGAAAAGTTCGTCCGCCGCAGCGCGTTCATCGTCCGTAAGTTCCATGCTCCGCACAGGCTTGCCGGAATCCAAATGCGCCTTAATGCGTTCAAGAAATTCAATTTCGTGAAGGTACTTTTTATCTCCGCTTTTTGAATTTTTCTTTGCTTTGTCAATGCGGCGTTCAATCGTTTCAAGGTCGGCATAGATAAGCTCAAGATTAATTGTTTCCATGTCGCGAACAGGGTCAACCGAACCGTCAACATGAACAATATTTGAATCTTCAAAGCAGCGGACAACATGAACTATCGCATCCACTTCGCGAATATGCGCAAGGAATTTGTTTCCCAAACCCTCGCCGCGATATGCGCCGCGAACAAGCCCCGCAATATCAACAAAACGTATTGTTGCGGGAACAAGGCTCTTCGGATGATACATCTCGTTCAATACTTCCAATCGTTCATCGGGAACGTTGACAATGCCGACATTGGGTTCAATTGTGCAGAACGGGTAATTCGCAGCCTGTGCGCCCGCCTTGGTGATAGCGTTAAAGAGCGTGCTCTTGCCGACATTGGGCAAGCCGATAACTCCGAGTTTCATTCGTTTCGTGTCCTTTCATGAAAAAGCCGAATCACCCGCCTGTGCATATTCCGCCTGCAGGAAGATTCGGCTTTATTATACCATTAATACCGAGTTTCTTCAATATCCCGAAAATCAATTCCAAGTATTAATTCATCGCAAATGTTTTTATAAAAATCGTCTCCTGTGCGGCAATTCGGCCGAACTCGAAAGCGCGGTTTGCAATTGCCGTAACACATCCCGCCCCGCCTGCGTATTATGGGGGTGACGGCGGGAATCGCCGCAAAAAATCAAGGAGGCAACAAATTATGTGTAACGGTTTCGGCAACAATTGGTGGTGGATTATCATCCTTCTGCTCCTCTTCGGCAACGGAAACACCTGCGGCTGCGATAACGGCTGCGGCTGCGACAACAACAACTGCGGATGCGGCAACAATTGGTGGTGGATTATCATCCTTGCCCTGCTCGGCGCATTCGGTGAAAACGGTCTCGGCTGCGGCTGTGACAACAACAGCTGCGGATGCGGCAATAACAACACCTGCGGATGCGGCTGCTGACAGAGAATAAAACTCTTATATCCCGAACGCGGGATTAAATTAAACCGCCGTGCGAATTGCGCTGTCGCCGAATAATGCCCTGCGCGCGGCGCAATCCGTGCAGTGCCGACAAATAAACAATGCCGCAATGCGGAAGAAGGTCTGTCTCAGTCCTTTCTTCCGCATTATCGTTTCGACACAAAAATACAAAAATATAACCGTAAAAGCCATTGTTCCCCGCTTGAATTCTCCGCAGTATGCTGTTATACTCGACGTTAAATTCGGAACACCTCCACGCCCCGCGCAAAATGCGGCAGCCCTGTTCCGAAGCCTTCATCTTCCCTCCGAAAGGACAAAAACATGAAGAAAGCAAAAAAAACAAATAAATCCGAATTTTCAAATAAAAAGATTTCGACGGCGAAAAGGCCTGGCAGCGGATCCGCTGCCGTTCACAATGTTGAATCTGCCGACAGCAAAAGCGGAAACACAGCCGTGACCAATCCCGAAGAGCTGCTGGACTTTGCCGTTGCGGTGGCCGTCCGGCTGCAAAGCTGCGGCGCGGAAACATACCGTGTTGAGGAAACCGTCGTGCGCATCATTGAAGCATACGGTATAGACAAATCCGACGTTTTCGTAATACCCGGAAGCATTTTTGCCGGACTTGAGGACGAAAACGGGCAGGTTTACTCCAAGATTCGCAGAGTTAAAGACATCGACACGGTTCTTGACGGCGTTGAGCTGTACAGCGCATTCTGCCGTCGGATCTGTGCGGAAACGCCGCCGGTTCGTCAGGCGCGGCAGCTTTTGCGTGAAACCGAAAAAAGCATACGCAAATACAAACTGCCGATCGCGTATCTCGGCTACTTCCTCATTGCGGCGGGTTTTGCTGTGTTTTTCGGCGGAACGCTGCGTGACGCTCTCGGTTCCGGGCTCTGCGGCATTGCGGTCGGGCTTTGTATTCAGGGCATGGGTTTTTTGCACGCCAACCCGTTCTTCAAAACCTTCGTAGGCGGGTTTGTGCTTGCATTTGCCGCATATTCCCTCACCGTATTGGGTCTTTGCGACAATGCGGATGTTGTTTCAATCGGAGCAATAATGATACTTGTTCCGGGATTTCTTTTTACAAACAGCCTTCGAGATATTATTTACGGGGACACTCTTTCCGGCATCAACCGCCTTGTTCAGGTCGTCATCATTGCAATCGCGCTTGTTGTCGGCACAAGTGCGGCATTCGGGCTTTCACGTCAGATTTTCGGCACAATTGCCGGAAGTCCGCAGCTTGTTGAACACAGTCTTGCCGTGCAATGCATCGCCGGAATGGTGGGAACTCTCGGATTCGGACTGTATTTGAACATGCACGGCAGCGGCATTCCCTATTGCCTCGTCGGCAGCATTATCTCATGGGTGGTTTGCTGCCTTTGTATGCGTGCAGGCATCGGCGAAGCAACAAGCTATCTTATTGCTGCCGCCGTTTCTTCCGCATATGCCGAAATCATGGCGCGTATCCGCAAATTCCCGGCGATAGCTTATCTCATGGCGGCACTTGTGCCTTTGATTCCCGGTGCCGGACTGTACTACACAATGGATTTTATTTCCAGAAGCCAAATGAACGAGGCGTGGGCCAAAGGATCGGCAACCGCCGCAATTGCAGGCGCAGTCGCCGTGGGCGTGCTGCTTGTTTCAACCGCGTTCCGCATGTGGGGCGTGTATAAAAAGAAAAGAGCTGCGGCAAAGTGCGGCACGCAAACCGACAGCAAATAATCTTCAGTTTCGCTTTCCGTTTAAAAATGCTGAAAAATACAAACCGAGCGACTTTCGGCACAACTGTCGGTCACTCGGTTTTGCTTTTCTTTATTACCTTATTTACATTTTGTTCGTTTATGTTTGCGGCATGATTATGTTCAGTGTCTGCTGAGCAATTTTTGCATGTCCCGCGGCAATTCGGCTTTTATGCAGAGTTTTTCTCCGCGCAGCGGGTGAACAAACTCCAGCCTATATGAATGCAGTGCCGGCCGCCCGATAAGCTCCGGCTCCTCCGTTCCGTAGAGCCAATCGCCTGCAAGCGGGTGCCCGACGGCCGCCGCATGAACGCGTATTTGATGTGTCCGCCCCGTGCGAAGTCGGAATTCGACAGGAGTAAGCCCGCTTTTGTTTTCATATCTTTGAGCATCGTTTTCTTTTTTTATAACGATGTTTTCAGCCTGTTCGTTTTTCTCCGCCGCAAATCCGCGGCAGCCGTTAAATCCGTAATCTTTCAGAAGGCGAAAATCCGTGATCGCCTCCGCACCGCACGGGTCAATTACGCGCCGCACGGACGGGCCGTCCTCCCGCTTTATGGGCATGTCAACAGTTCCCGTGTTCGCCCCGAGCCAACCGTGACAAATGCCGATGTAAAAACGCACATAGCTGTCCGTATGCAGGCAAGCCGATAAACGTTCGTGCATGTAACCGTTTTTTGCAATCGTCATTACACCCGTCGTGCCTCTGTCAAGCCTGCTCACGGGATGAAAAAAACCTTCGTCGCCGTAATACTCATTTACCGCAAGCTCAATCGACGGCACGGAATCATCGTATCGCGATCCGTGAACCGCTGCACCGGCGGGCTTGTTGATAATCAGCAGATCCTCATCCTCAAAAAGTACTTCAAACGGCAATTTTCCGCATCGCTCGGGACAAAAGCCTATCGCCGCCGCTATAATATCTCCTTCTGCGGCGCGGACGTTTGAAAACACCTTCGCTCCGTTAAGAGTAATTCCGTTTTCAACCCGCTTCAGCCGCGCAGCAAGCCCCCCCGAAAGCTGCATCTCGTTCCTGAGCAAACTCTGCACGCTTCTCCCCGCTTCGGCTTCGGAAACACGGTGAGTCAAAAAGCGCGGCTTGGCTCTTTGCGGCTTGCCGCACTCGCAATTCTGATTTTTATAATCGTTTATGTTCATCAATTTTTCGAGTGCGCTCCGAGGCTCCTGCGGTCAGCCGCCATGCCGCACGGCTGCGCACCAAAGTGCAGTATCGATTTACATTTCTCTGCGGTTTTCTATGGAACGGAGCAGGGTAACTTCATCGATGTATTCGAGGCTGCCGCCGATAGGTATTCCGTGAGCAATGCGCGTAACGCGGACGCCGAGGGGTTTGAGCAGCTTTGCGATGTAGTTTGCGGTTGTTTCGCCTTCAACATCCGGGTTGGTTGCAAGGATAACTTCCTTAACTTTTTCACACTCGATGCGCTTGCAAAGTTCGTTTATTCGAAGCATCTCCGGTCCTATTCCGTCCATTGGGGAAAGAACGCCGCCGAGAACATGGTACCTTCCGTGATATTCACGCATACGCTCCATAAAAATAACATCGCGCGCATCTTTAACAACGCACAGGGTGTCAGAGCTGCGTTTCGGATCGGAGCAGATCTCGCAAACCTCATTTTCCGTATAGTTACCGCAGATAGGGCAAAAATGAACAAGCCTGTGCGCATCCTCAATCGAATTCGCAAGGGCTGCTGCATCCTCATCGGGAAGGGAGATAATATGGTAAGCAAGCCGTTGTGCTGTTTTGATGCCGATTCCGGGCAGGCGGTTGAGCCGCGAGATAAGTCTGTCGAGACTTTCCATTTTGTTCTGCCGAAGAATCAGAAGCCGAAGCCGCCGAGATTTCCGAGACCGCCGGTGACTTTTGACATTTCCTTTTCCATCGTTTCGTTAGCAAGGCGAACGGCCTCGTTCACTGCGGAAAGGATAAGATCCTGAAGCATTTCAACATCATCCGGATCCACTGCCGCCGGGCTGATTTCGATGGATTTGAATTCTTTGTTGCCGTTCACAACGACTTTGACCGCGCCGCCGCCGACACTTGCTTCAAAATCGGTGTTGCCGACTTCCTCCTGAACGCGGGCAACTTCCTGCTGCATCCGCTGTGCCTGGCGCATAAGCCCCTGCATGTTGCTTGCGCCGGTGTTGAATCCGTTAAATTTTCCCATTGTTTATACCTTTGCTTCTGCCGCTGCAAAAGCTCCTTTATATTATTTTAAATGAAACGTGCCGAACCGTTTTGATCCGTGTTTTTCTGACGAAAGCCGTATTAAATCGGATAACCGGAATTTTGCGGTTTCGGCAAATTCCGATTGAATTTTGCAGACGGAGCCGTTTCGGGCAAACAAGTCGAAACAGCTCCGCCGAAAGTGCGAATTTACGTCCGCATCAGCACTTCATAAGATATGCGTTAATGAACGATTCAATGTCGCCGTCCATAACAGCCTGAATATTGCCGGTTTCCTCACCCGTGCGATGATCCTTGACCATTGTGTAGGGTTGGAAAACATAGCTGCGAATCTGGCTGCCCCATTCGATTTTTTTCATTTCACCCTTAATATCCGCCATGTGTTCCATGCGTTCGCGTTCCTTGATTTCAAGCAGCTTGCCGCGGAGCATACGCATTGCTGTTTCGCGGTTTTGAATCTGGCTGCGTTCGTTCTGGCACTGAACAACGACACCCGTCGGGAAATGCGTTATGCGGATCGCGGAGGATGTTTTGTTAACATGCTGTCCGCCTGCTCCGCTCGAACGATAAGTATCAACACGGATATCATCGGGATTTATCTCAATATCACCCGCATCATCGTCAAGAATCGGAGTTACATCCAGCGAGGCAAAAGAGGTGTGCCTGCGCCCGGAGGAGTCAAACGGGGAGATTCGAACAAGCCTGTGAACACCCTTTTCCGCCTTAAGGTAACCGTAGGCATTGTCCCCCTGGCACTCAAAGGTGACGGACTTGATGCCCGCTTCCTCGCCGTCGAGCAAATCCAGTTCCTTCACAACAAAACCTTTGCGTTCGCAATAACGTGTGTACATGCGGTAGAGCAGGCTGACCCAATCCTGCGCTTCCGTGCCGCCTGCACCGGCATGAAGGCTGAGAACGGCATTTGCATTGTCGTACGGCCCGCGGAGCATCGTGTCGATGCGGAACTCTTCAACCTTATGCAGAAACTCCTTAAGCTCCGCCTGTGCTTCAAGCGCGGTTTCCTCGTCATCTTCTTCCTCTGCCATATCAAACAGGGTTGAGACGTCCTCGCCGGTTGTTTCAAGCTTGCGATATTTGTCAAGCTTTGCGTGAATCGCTTTTATGCGTTGATTGACCTTGTTTGCATTTTCAACATCGTTCCAGAAGCCGTCCTGAGCCATCTGCTCCTCAAGCTCCTGTTTTTCCTTTGCAAGCCCTGCAAGGTCAAAGGGATTCACCCGCCTGCTTAAGGGCTGCAATGGCTGCCGTCAACTGTTGACGATATTCGTCGAGTAGAACCATTGTGTATTTCCTTTCGATAAAATAAATTATTATTGATAGCCAATTGATTGACGCTTCGCGGATCCGAATTACATCCTTTCGGGCGCTTCAAGCCCGACAAGGAACAGACCTGTGCGAATGGCGGTGCGTGCGGCTTCGGTGAGCGCAAGCCTTGCGTTGCGAACGGCCGTATCATCATCCATAATGCGGTTGTCGTAGTAGAACTTGTTGAAGCATGAACAAATATCTATAACCGCACGGGAGATAAGGTAGGGTTCGTATTTTTCCGCCGCCTGTTTAATGCAGCCCGGCAGTGAATCTATTGCGCGGAGCAGCGCGGCCGAAGCTTCATCCGAAAGCACCGAAAAATCGATGTTTTCGGCATCGAATCCGTCCGCCTTGCGCATTACGGAGCATGCGCGTGCATAGGTGTATTGCGCATAGGGACCGGTTTCGCCGTCGAAATTGAGAGATTTTTCCCAAGAGAAGGTGTAATCCTTTATCCTGCCGTTATAAAGCACGCCGAAAACGAGTGCACCGACGCCGACCTGCCGCGCAACCTCCTCCTTGTTTTCAAGGTTGGGACTTTTTTGCTTGATAATTTCAAGCGTTTTTTCAATCGAGGCATTCAAAACGTCCTCAAGGTAAACAGCATTGCCTTTACGGGTGGAGAAAGTCATATCCTCCATGCTGACCATGCCGAAACTGACATGAACGCAATCCTTTGCCCAATCGTAGCCCATAAGCTCAAGCACCTTGAAAATCTGGCGGAAATGCAGGCTCTGCTGATAGGCAACAACGTACAGTGACTTATAGAAATCGTAAGTATTCTTGCGATATTCCGCAGCGGCAATGTCGCGGGTTGCATAAATGGTGCTTCCGTCGCTCTTAAGGATTATGCAGGGCGGCATATCATATTCGGAGAGATCGACAATGGTCATGCCGTTGTCGATTTTTGTAAGCCCCTTATCCTTAAGCTCCTGCACAACAGCAGGCATTTTGTCTTCGTAGAAGGCTTCGCCGTTATAGCTGTCGAATGTTACGCCCAAAAGGTCGTAGACCCGCGCAACATCCTTGAGCGTCAGCGTTTTGAACCACTGGAAAAGCTCCCATTCATGCGGTTCGTGCAGCTCGATGCGGCGGAATGCGGCACGTGCTTCATCCTCAAGAGAGGGGTCTTTTTCGGCCTCCTCATGGAATTTGACATAGAGTGCAACAAGTTCGCGGACGGAATTGCCGTTTTCGATTTTTTCTCTGTCGCCCCATTTGTCATATGCAACGATCATTTTTCCGAACTGCGTTCCCCAATCACCGAGGTGATTGATGCTGACGGTCTTGTAGCCCAAATGGTCAAAGATACGCCTGAGCGAATTTCCGAGAACCGTTGTTGTGATATGGTGGATACCGAAGGGCTTTGCGATGTTTATGGAAGAATAATCCAAGCAGATATTCTTTCCGCTGCCTTCGGTTGAAGCACCGTAGCCGTCGCCTTCGGAAAGAACCCTTTGAATGACGGTTCGGGCGAATGCGGATTTGTCCGTAAAGAAGTTCAGATAGCCGCCGGCTGTCTCAATACGGGAAAAACCCTCAATTTCGCCGAGATTCCGGGCAAGCTCCGCGGCAATTGCGGGGGGAGCTTTTCTGAAAGTTTTTGCAAGCTTGAAGCAGGGCAGCGCAAAATCACCCATTGCGGGGTTCGGCGGAGTTTCAAGCATATCGCCGATCTGTTCGGCAGTCATGCCGCAGGCATTGCTGAGAGCGGCGCAAAGGTTTTGTTTGAAGTCCATGTGGATACCTCTTGTCGGAAATACGCTGATGCATTAAACAGAACCAGCGTTCGTTTGTTGTGATGCAGCGCCCGCTGTGTCTGCACGCAGGCGGCATCCGTGCATTCGATCGGAGCAGATTGCGGCTGTTCGGTGAAAAAACTTTGAACTTTAAGCAAAAATAAGCCGAACCGCCGTCCCCGGATCAAAATTCCGTTATATTCCGTATTATACCATAAACAATTTCTGTTGCCAACACTAAAATTCTTTGATATAATAAAGGGGCTATGGATAAAAAGAAACGAAAAGTATATACTCCTGCCGAAAAAAGGCGCAGAAACCGACGTCACAACGCCATTGTGACGTCAATCGCCGTTGTGCTGATGCTTGCGGGTATCATTATTATCGTGAGCGACACGACGTTTTTCTTTGACGATGCCGGGCGTTGGATACGCCGCAACATCTTCGGAGAAGTATTCGAAACGATTCCGCCTTTCCCGACAGGCAGCCCGAGCAAACCGAGTGATCCGGATGACCCGAACAATCCCAACATCGGGCCGCAGGGCAGTCTCGTTCCGCGTCCGACGTTTTCGCCGGACGAAACGCCCCTGCCCGAAAATGTTACGGAAGAACCGTTCATTTACGATTATGCGCCCGAATGCGTTTATTTTCCGCAATATGATATAACCTGCCCCGTGGATCCCGTCGGATACAATTGGCGCGGAGAAATGGCAACCGTACGTTCTCCGTTCCGTGCCGGATGGCTCAAATACAGCGGGGATCCCGTAACAGGCGGCAACGTTATCCTTGCGGGGCACAATCGATACAGCGGCAAACTCGGTTATTTTTCCGTTGTAAAGGATAAATTGCAGCCCGGGGATCAGGTCATTGTCAAAATGCAGAACGGCGAATACGCTTATTATATCGTTGAAAGCATTAACCAATACCACTATCAGCATGTTCCGTGGGAAGTCATGCAGCATGACGGCGAATCAAGATTGACGCTCATCACCTGTCTCGGCGACTTTAGCTCTTCCGCCGGAACAAGTATGCACCGCGTTGTTGCTGTATGCAGACCCTACACCGGGGAGTAACAGCGGCGGATACGTCAAAGCGGTTCGGTTCATCCGAAATCAAAAAGGCGATAAGCTGCCTTGAAAACTCGAGTGCGGCATTATCATAAAAATTTACCAAAATCAAAATCAAAACGGCGCAGCGAATAATGTGCGTCGGCGAAAAATTCAGGAGGTACACCTATGTCCGGACATTCCAAATGGGCAAACATTAAAAACAAAAAGGAGAAGACCGACTCTCAAAGAGGTAAGGTTTTCACAAAAATAGGCAGAGAAATTGCAATCGCCGTTAAAGAAGGCGGCAGCGACCCCGCAAACAACTCAAAACTCCGCGATGTTATTGCAAAAGCAAAGGCAAGCAACATGCCCAACGACAACATCTCCCGCTCCATCAAAAAGGCGGCAGGCGAACTCGGCTCCATTAACTACGAAAGCGGCACTTACGAGGGTTACGGCCCCGGCGGCGTTGCAGTCATTGTTGAAGTTCTGACTGACAACCGCAACCGTACCGCTGCGGAAATCCGCCACCTGTTTGACAAATACGGCAACGGCATGGGCAACTCCGGCTGCGTCGCCTGGATGTTCGACAAGAAGGGTCATATTGTCATTGAACGCAGCGCAAAAATCGATGAGGAAGAACTCATGATGGCTGCTCTCGATGCCGGCGCTGACGATTTCAATGCACAGGACGACTGCTTTGAAGTCTTCACTTCGCCCGCCGATTTTTCTGCCGTTCGCGAGGCTCTTGAAGCCGCAGGCTACACCTTCCTCTCCGCCGAACAGGATATGATCCCCTCCAACACCGTTGATGTCAACGATCCCGAAATGATCGCAAAAATCGAACGTATGCTCGATATGTTCGACGATAACGATGATGTCCAAGAGGTGTTCCATAACGCAATCCTCCCCGAGGAAGAGGACGAAGACTGAGCCTGACTGAGGATTCGGTCAATAATCAAACAGCTGCCGAACTGTTGTTCGGAACGTTAAAGAGCCGCGTCAAAGCGCGGCTCTTCTGATTCGGCAGGAGTTGAAAGGCACACTGCAGGCTGCGATGCTCGAGAGCATGTCCATTGATTTATTATGTTATCTTCTCAATGCCTTTTTGGCAAAATCATAATTTTTCTTATACACAATATCTCCCGTTGTGTTATATAAATCTTTCCATATGGACATCGCTTCTTTAAGGCATTCTTTCTGTTCGTCTGTTGCCTTTCGCTGCAATGGAAGTGCACCAAGTCTGTATAACGAACTTGCAAGAGCGTCTTCATCAAACGGTCGAGTCCCGAGCTTAACGTTAGTGCGGCAGATCTCAAGCGATTGTCTGTACAGCAATTCAGCTTCGCGATAATTGTGTTTAAGCTCTGCTATATGACCGATCTGTTCATAAGAAACACTCATATTGTACTTAAGTTTGCCGTCATCGGGCGAAGCTGCGAGAAGTTCTTTGGTTATCTGCATTGCCATTGTATAGCATTGCAATGCTTCATCAAATTTTTCCATTTCCTCTTTCGCCGTGCCGAGTTTTGTGAGTGTGAATGCATGTTCACGCATAAACATCCCGTTAACATCGGCCATTTTATGAATAATCATACATTATTTAATCAGATTTGTTTTTGCAGATACACTGAGAAAAGTTGTGCCTGCATTCGTTAAAAACTCATTGTGTTCGCTGCCGAACACGGGATTGCTCAAGTTTTTTGCATTAACAGACCCGCAGCTGATTTTGGAGAAGTGCCGACTCAAGCTGTTTTTGCAAAAGATACAAAGTCAAGGCTCTTTACGAAAAAAGCTTAAAAAAGAACATTCAAATACAAATGTATTATAATATACTTAAGCGTTAAAAGCAAATACACGGATGATATATTCATAATGTTTGTTTCATCATCAACTCCCCGTCACCCGGTACTTACCTAATCGCGCCGCATATGGTATAATAAGCTGAAAACATTAATCAGACTGCGAAAGGACGCTTTCGGGCAGCCGAGAGCCACGGGTAACGGAATCATGCTTATGGATGCAAAAGGGATCATCAGGCGCACGGAGGATATTCTGCGCAGCGACTATCAGATAAACATAAACGAGGCGGATGCGAAGCAGCTGCACCGCGCACTTTCCGATGCGGTGATGTATGCCGTTGCGGATGATTGGCGCAGGAGCCGCCGCAATCGTGAAACGGGGCGGAGGGCATACTATCTTTCCGCCGAATATCTAACCGGGCGAATGATTTTCAACAATCTGTTCGTGTTGAATCTTTTGCCGGAAGTATCCCGTCTGCTTGCTCTGCGCGGAGTCGACATCAACATTATGGAATCCATCGAGGACTGCGCTCTCGGCAACGGAGGGTTGGGCAGGCTTGCGGCATGTTTTCTTGACAGCGCGGCGACTCACGACCTTCCGCTTGACGGATACGGCATCCGCTACAAATTCGGTTTGTTTAAGCAGAGTTTTTTGAACGGCTTTCAGGTTGAACGTGCGGACGATTGGCAAAAGCAGGGAGATCCGTGGAGCCGCAGACGCGACGATAAAACCATTGTTGTTGAATTCGCGGACAGGCGCGTTCTCGCCGTGCCCTATGACATGCCTGTAATCGGCTTCAACACTTCAACAATCGGCACTCTCCGCCTGTTTCAGAGCGAAGCGGAGGAGGAATTTGATTTTGCCGCGTTCAATTCGCAGGAATACGCGCTTTCCGTCCGCGAAAAGAATGCCGTTGAGGACATTACGCGTGTGCTTTATCCCAACGACAGCACATACGAGGGTAAACGCCTGCGCCTGAAGCAGCAGTATTTCCTTTCCGCCGCATCGCTCGGCGACATTCTCCGCCGCCACAAGCGTGTTTTCGGCACGGTTGATAATTTTGCGGAGATGAACGCAATACAGCTTAATGACACACATCCGACGGTCAGCATTCCGGAGCTTGTCCGTCTGCTTATGAACGAGGGCAAAAGTTTTGACGACGCACTGGACATTGCGCGGCGCACATTCAGCTACACAAACCACACGCTCATGAGCGAGGCTCTCGAAACATGGGATTGTGAGCTCTTCCGCAGCGTTATTCCGAATATTCTCGATATCATCTTCCGCATTAACGATGCGCTGCACCGCGAACTGACGTCCCGCGGGCTGCCGCAGGAAAAGATAAACTCAATGTACATCGTTGCCGACGGACGGATTCATATGGCAAGGCTTGCAACCTTTGTTTCCTCATACGTCAACGGCGTTGCGCAGATCCATTCCGGATTGCTGCGCACCGAAGTGCTTAAGGATTGGTACGATGTTTATCCCGAACGCTTCCAGAACAAAACAAACGGCGTGACCCAGCGCCGCTTCCTCGGGCTTTGCAATCCCGCACTTTCCACACTTATCGGGAGCCGCATCGGCTACGGCTTTATGACCGACCTGTACGAGCTTAAAAAGCTTGAACCTCTGATCGACGATGAACTGATTCGGGGTTTCATTGCCGTCAAACGCGAGGCCAAGCGCAAACTCTCCGATATCATTCTTCAAAAGGAGGGTGTTGAAATTCCTCCGGAGTTCGTTTTTGATATTCAGGTGAAGCGCATGCATGAATACAAACGGCAGCTTATGAACGCACTGAGCATTGTGCATATCTATCGCGAGCTTAAGGAAGGACGGCTTTCCGATATGCCCCCCGCCGCATTCATCTTCGGTGCAAAGGCAGCTCCGGGTTACATAATGGCGAAGAACATCATTAAATACATCAACGAGCTTGCACGCTGCATCAACAGCGACCCGGCCGTTCGCGATAAGATGAGGGTTGTGTTCGTTTCAAACTACAACTGTTCCTATGCCGAGCATATCATTCCCGCAGCAGATATTTCGGAGCAGATCTCTGCTGCCGGAACCGAGGCAAGCGGCACGGGCAACATGAAGTTCATGATAAACGGTGCCGTAACTCTCGGAACATATGACGGCGCAAATATCGAAATCGTCGAGTGCGCCGGCGAGGAAAACAACTATATCTTCGGTGCAAGAGTCGAGGAGCTGACCCGCCTCCGCCCGCATTACAACCCCCGCACCGTTTACGAAAGCAGCTCCGTCGTACGCCGCGCGGTTGATTCCCTTGTTGACGACAGCATTCTGAATGCCGTTTACACACTGCCGCAGGATTCGGGAGCAAAAGAAGAAGCGCGCCGCGTATTTACGGAAGTTTACAACTCCCTTTTGACGGGTGATTGGCGCAAACCGGACTATTATTTCAATCTATATGACCTTGAAAGCTATATCGAAGCAAAGCTCCGTGCAATTTATGATACGGCGGATGAGCGGGCATTTGCGCGAAAATGCCTTATGAACACCGCAAATTCCGGCAAGTTCTCAAGCGACAGAACAATTCGGGAGTATTCCGAAGAACTCTGGCATATCCGTCCGATACCGACGGAAGAATAATGCAGTGCCGAAACAGTTTTTTCTCCGCCGCGGAAAGCCGCGAAAAATTATATCGGATTTTATTCGCATATAGGGCTTGAAACGCGGCGGGTTTTAACTATAATATTATTCAATGGACAGTTATTGTGTGCCGCAGCGGCGCGGAGTGTTCTCCGCATTCCTTCTGCGGTGCATTGACGATTTTATATTCAGGAGGAACACATGGACACCAAGCTGATTTTCGTTACCGGGGGCGTAGTTTCCTCGCTGGGCAAAGGCATCACCGCCGCCGCATTGGGCAGGCTGTTGAAAGCAAGGGGCTACAGCGTATCGATTATGAAGCTCGACCCCTATCTCAATGTTGACCCGGGAACGATGAACCCCTATCAGCACGGCGAAGTTTTCGTGACCGATGACGGAGCAGAGACCGATCTTGACATCGGCCATTACGAACGTTTTATTAACGAAGAGCTCACAAAGCTCAACAACACCACCACCGGACAGATTTATTCCGCAGTTCTCGACCGCGAACGCCGCGGCGGCTACCAGGGCGGCACGGTGCAGGTGATTCCGCATATCACGGACGAAATCAAGCTCCGCATCAAGAAGGCCATCAACGCAATCAAACCCGAGATCATGCTTGTTGAAATCGGCGGAACCGTCGGCGACATTGAATCCCAGCCCTTCCTTGAGGCTATTCGCCAGCTTAAAACTCAGCTTGCGCAGAATCAATGCTGTTTTATCCATGTTACGCTCATTCCGTACCTTTCGGCATCCGGTGAGCTGAAAACAAAGCCCACTCAGCATTCCGTCAAAGAACTGCAAAGTATCGGCATTCAGCCCGATGTCCTCGTTTGCCGCAGTGATTATCCGCTCGATCGCAGCATCCGCGCAAAGATCGGGCTGTTCTGCAACGTTGCGGAAGAATGCGTTATTGAAAACCTTAACGCCCGCTCCCTCTATGATGTTCCCCTCATGCTTGAAGAACGCGGCCTTTGCAGCGTCGTGCTCAAAAAGCTTGCGCTTGAACAGCGCGATCCCGACCTTGCGCACTGGCGTGCAATGGTTGAATCCGCCCTCAAGCCCACCAAGGAATGTACCATTGCTCTCGTCGGCAAATACGTTGAGCTGCACGATGCTTATCTTTCCGTTGCCGAAGCACTGGAACACAGCGGCATTGCAAACGATGCAAGAGTCAACATTAAGTGGATCGCGGCAGAAGAGCTTGAGCACAATGATCCGAACACAATCCTTGCGGATGTGGACGGCATTCTTGTTCCCGGCGGCTTCGGCGAACGCGGTGTTGAAGGCATGATGATTGCTTCCCGCTATGCACGGGAACACAACATACCTTATTTCGGTATCTGCCTCGGTATGCAAATCGCCGTAATCGAGTACGCACGCCACATTCTCGGCTGGAAAGATGCAAATTCCACCGAATTTGACTTCAACGCAAAGCACCCCGTTATTGCACTGATGGAAGATCAGGTCAACAACCTTGAACGCATCGGCGGCACTCTGCGTCTCGGCAGCTACACCTGCCGCCTTGAGCCCGGCAGCCTTGCAGCAAAGCACTACGGCAAGGAAGAGGTTCACGAACGCCACCGCCACCGCTACGAGTTCAACAACGAATACCTTCAGGATTTTGCCGATGCGGGCCTTCGCTTTACCGGCTGGAACCCCCGCCGCGGCCTGATGGAAATCGTTGAAGTTGCAAACCACCCGTGGTTCGTTGCGGTACAGTTCCACCCGGAATTCAAATCCCGCCCCGATAATGCGCACCCGCTGTTTACAGGTTTCATCGAAGCTGCGGTTAAATACGCCTCAAAGGCCGAATAAAAACGTATTCTCGCACGCGGCGGCGTATATTTTTTCCCGCCCCTGCCGACAATAAAAATAATTTTGAACAGGAGATAACAATAATGGCTATCAACAAAAAGATGACTATCGAAGAAATTCTCAGAACCGATTACGGCATTGCAAATATCCTCATGGAGAGCGGTATGCATTGCCTCGGCTGCGTCATGGCAAGCGGCGAAGACCTTGAACAGGCCTGCGGCGTCCATGGTATCGACTGCGATGCTCTCGTTGAAAAAATTAACGAATACCTCGAAAACAAATAATCTTCCGAACAATCTTTCGGAGATTGCCTCAAATTTTTTCGATTATGCAAACTGTACACCCCCGCCTGCGAAAAGCAGGCAGGGGTGATGTTGAATGTCCATATTTACGTCTTTTGTTCGGCTATCGCTTCGAAACAATAAACAACGCGATAAGTCCCTTCTTCGTCAACAGTTGTTAATATTGCTATCTTACAATGGCAGAAATCATATATTTGACTCCGAATTCTATCAATCCCAGCAAAATGAACAGTGCTGCCGCCGCCGCTAACAAGGCCGAATATTCGCCTTGCTTTATCAACAGATATATCCATATTGTTATAACACAAACAACAATTGTTTTAAGTAAATTTCCGATAACCGTGCTGAATATTCTTATCAGCACCGCCCTGCCGAACGACACTCCGCCTTTCAAAAACAGGCAAACAGAAATGAAAAAAACAGCGATTGTTGCAACAGAAAGTGAAATCGAGGACAACACAGTACCAATGCTTTCTTCCAATGCATTTTTTGCGGTACCAACTCCAACACCCGTCAAATAAGCAACCGGAATTGCAGTCAAAACAAGCACAACCAACTCCTTTATACGATACGACATCGTTTCCATGTATGCCTCTTGATCGTAAACAGAACCTGCCGGAAGCTTAAGGAAAATGCGTGAAAGAATCCGTGCAATTGCAGGATGTATGCATGACATGATCAATACTTTTAATACGTCTGTAATCAAATCATTTGCCGAAAGCAGTTCCTCACCTTTGTCCAATTTCATATCAGACCATGTTTCGCTCTGTGTCTCAGCTTATCGGCATGCTCTCTTTTGTGCAAATATATGTTGCGCTCTTGCATAGCGCATGGTATAATTGATTATATAAAGATATTTAATCCAGTAAAATTGTCGATTTTAAAGCGAAGTGTGAACAATATGACATAATTATTTTGCCGGATGTCCGGACATAACAATAAACACCTTCCTCGGCTCATCCGCAGAAGCGTATGTATTAAATAACAAAATTTCATTCATATCACCTTAAAGGAGGCTTATTTTGAAAGAGTACAATCTGACACGTTTTTTATCAGCGCAGGAAGCCACTGTAGACGGTTATTCTCAGGCACTTGCGGAAATTCGAAGCGGGAGAAAAGTTCACCACTGGATATGGTATATTTTTCCGCAATTGCATGGACTCGGCAAGAGCTCCAATTCTGTATTTTACGGCATTCGCGGACCTGGCGAAGCAAAAGCCTACCTGTTGCATCCGGTATTAAAATCGCGACTTCTGGAAATCAGCAAAGCATTACTTGAGTTGGAGACAAATGATCCTCGCGCCGTGATGGGAACGCCGGACAATTTGAAGCTGCGCTCATGCATGACGCTTTTCGAAGCAGTCGCAGAGGATTCGACTGTTTTCAGTCAAGTGTTGGAAAAGTATTATCACGGCAGACGGGATAGAGAAACACTCAGAATGTTGGAATCTCAATCGCGGCAAAGTTAAAACCTATAAAGTGCTTCTTGCCGCAACATCCTTCTTTAATGAAGTCGGATTAATGATTTTTCGAGAACTTTCTCGCTGCGGCAAAACAGGTTTTTACTGCCGCCGACAACAGCCGCACTGTTTTGCATACAAAGAAGTTTAACTGATTGCGAGATTCTATTCCAACCGTGGGTAGCGGCCGTTTCTTTTGCGGTACCGTTAATATAGCTCCACAGCTTCGGCTCCGGGCTTATTTTTGCCGATTACTATTGTATCGGGTATCGGGCCTATTGCTGTTAAGCTGTTTCTTAGTTTGGCTTCGGTGTTTAATTATGTAACTTTTCGGCATAGCCGATATCAGTCCAAGCATCGGGGCAGGCGAAAAAAGTTTTTCACTTCTGCTCATCCACCGGCGGAACCGTTTCCGCATCCGTCAGGGCAAAGTCAAACCGGTCAAAGTTGGCCTTGATATGCTCCGGGTTCTTTGAACCGGGAATAACTATGCTGCTGCTCCGGATGCTCCGGCGGAGAATGATCTGCGGCGCGTACTTGCCGTACTTCTCACCAAGCTGAGCAAACAGCGACTCCTGAAGCAGTGCCTTGTCGCCGTGTTCCAACGTGTACCACGCCTGCGGCACGATGCCGTTTTCCTTCAGGAAGGCTTTCATCTCCGGTTCCTGATGATAGGGGTGCAGCTCGGTCTGCAAAACGGTGGGCTTCACTTCACAGAGGGAGAGAAGTTCCTCGATCTGCGCTTTATTGAAGTTTGACAGGCCGATAGCACGCACCTTGCCCGCCTTGTATGCCTTTTCCATCTGGCGGTAGCCCGCTGCATATTTGCCTGCGGATTGATGGATCAACAGCAGGTCAAGCAAGGCTGTTTGCATTTCAATGGTAAGAGGCGAAACGGAATTCAACCGCAAACAGAACTGCTGTATTACCACAGCAGCGACTTAATGCCTGTTGAGAACAACGCTCAAAGCAGCTTTCAATGTATTCGCAGATGCGTAACATAAGCTCCGGGTCGCAGCATATAATATTGCACATCGTACCTGTGCAATATCTTTTTTGCAGGTGTTTAAGATAAGCGAGTGCAAGCTTCATTGAAGCTGCGCCGGCACAAAAATATATTTTGTCTGATGAAAATTTATGCATTTGCGGTGTTGACAAACATTGTCACAATTGTGTACA
>ENA-UOIY01000634-UOIY01000634.1-human-gut-metagenome-genome-assembly--contig:-P114-NODE-634-length-54929-cov-45.359241_pt1 | contig 54929 bp, 48 predicted proteins | sample MGYA00242335_ERZ723882 | MGnify/ENA metagenome assembly ERZ723882
AAACCTCAATTTGGAACAAAATCCCTCGCTGACCGCTCTTGCAATTGAATCAGAGCTTCCCTTATTTTGCGACGGCGTCCTTCAGAGCCTTGCCTGCCTTGAAGGCAGGGAGGCTGGCTGCGGGGATCTCGATCGTCTCGCCGCTTCTGGGGTTGCGGCCGGTGCGCGCCTCGCGCTGCTTCGTCTCGAACGTGCCGAAGCCGACGAGCTGAACCTTGTCGCCCGCGACGAGTGCGGCGGTGATGGTGTCGATGACGGCGGCGAGCGCCTTCTCTGCGTCCTTCTTGGACAGGCCGGACTGATCGGCGACCTTTGCAACGAGTTCATTTTTGTTCATGAGTAGTTACCTCTTTCTTCAATATAATCTGTCTGATTTCAGACGTCTGCGTCTCTGCCTATAAAATTTACCATATGTTACGCAATTACGCAAGTAAAAAAATGGGAAAACTCAGCGAATGCGCAGAATTTTTGCGATTTTGTCGCCCTTCGGGAGCAGCATACAGTCGTCATAGGTGACCGCCTTGAACGCAATGACTAGTAACGCATAAACAATCACAGCCACGAGCAGCGCGCCGAAGCAGCAGAGGATCGTGTTGGCAATGAGACCGGTCAGCAGGCGGTAGACGCCGAAGGTGGCTGCGCCCATGACGATCGCGGCGAGCGCGCTCTTCCAGAACGCGGGGATCAGGCGCGGCGGCTTGCTCATGATGCGGTGCATGGTGAAGATATTCAGCAGCATATAGACCACGAAGCAGGCCAGCGTGCCGACGGGCGCGCCGAGAATGCCGATGGCGGGATTGCCGACGAGGATATAGTTGACCACGACCTTGACCACGCCGCCGATGAGCATGTTGACCATCGGGAGCCACGGGCGGTTATGTGCCTGCATGATGGCCGTCGTGACGGTGGTCACGCCGTTGATGAGCACGGTCGGCGCAAGCAGCGCCAGCAGCGCGGCCGCCATCTGCACGCGGCTGTCGCCGTAGTGCCCGAGCAGCGCCATGATCGGCTCGGAGAGCACCAGCAGACCGACGGTGCAGGGCATGGCGATCAGGCCGGTCAGGCGCAGGGAGGAATCCTGCACGAGCGTCGCGCCCTTTTCGTCGTTTTTGGTCAGGCAGGCGGTAATGGCCGGGATGATCGCCGCCGTGATGCAGGGGAAGAAGGCGGTCGGGAAGTTGAAGATCGTCGAGCAGAGGGCGTAGACGCCGCTCTGGTTCTCCACGGCGGTCTGCATCACGTCGCTCAGGGACATTCCGGCCGAGCCGTTCTGCTGCGCCAGCGCGAGCATCTGCCCCATCCAGCTCTCCGCGCCGACGGCGGTCGCCCTGGCGGCGTCGAGCAGACGGCGCGTGACCATGATCTCGTCGACGAGGTTGATGAGCTGCAGACCCGCTGCGCCCAGCGTGATCGGCACGGCAATGGCCAGCAGCTTGCGCGCCGTTGCGCCGTAGGACTCCGCCTCTCCGCCGAGCGCGGCGACCTTGCCGCGGTTGCGGCGGTACTTGACGATCACGTAACCCGCCGAGGCTGCCGCACCGAGGCTGATGCCGACAATCGACGCGCCGGAGGCCAGCGCGAGGTCATCCGTGGCGCGCTTGACGAGCCACGCAAAGGTCAGACCGAGCAGAAGCTTGCCCAGCGCCTCGATGACCTGACTGACGGCCGTCGGCGTCATATCGCCCTGACCCTGGAAGAAGCCGCGGCAGGCCGAGGCGACGCAGATGCACAGCACGGCAGGGCCGAGCGCAAAGATCGAATACCACGCGTTCGGCATGGACATGACGTCCGTGGCCAGCCACTTCGGGAAGAGCATCATGACGCCCGTTCCGAGGAAGCCGATGATGAGATAGGCGGTCATAGCCGTGCGGAAGATGCGCTGCATCTGCCTGCCGTTGCCGCGTGCGCGCGCCTCGGAGACCATGCGGCTCATGGCCACCGGCAGGCCGGTCGTCGAGACGACCAGCAGCACGGTGTAGATCGCATAGGCCTTGTTGAAATAGGCGAAGCCCTGCGAGTCGATGATCTGGTTCAGCGGCAGCTTGTAGAGCATACCGATGACCTTGACGACAATGGTCGAGATCGAGAGGATCGCGGCGCCGGTCAGGAAATTTTGCTTTTTTTCGGGTTGATTGCTCAAATGGATCCTTCCTTCCGGGAAAAATTATTTGGCGTTCGCGGGGAAGAGCTTCGGCATGACATAGCTGCTCAGCTCCTCAACGACCCGTTGCAGGTCGATGGTCTTGTATTCCCCGGCGGCATAGAGGATCTTACCGCGCACCATGGTCATGACGACGTCGTTGCCGTGAACGGCATAGGTCAGGTGGCTCATGACGTTGTGGCAGGGCATCAGATGCGGCTGCGTGAAGTCGAGCAGGATCAGGTCGGCGTCCATGCCGAGCTTGATCATGCCGCACTCGGCCTCGCGCCCCTGCGAGCGCGCGCCGCAGACCGTTGCCATCATCAGCGCCGCCTGCGCCGGCAGCGCCTTCGGGCTGAGCGAGTCGACCTTGGCCAGCAGCGAGGCGGCCTTGATCTCCTCAAACATATCGAGGTTGTTGTTCGAGACGTTCGAGTCCGTGCCGAGGGCGACGTTCATCCCGGCCCTGACCATCTGCTCGACCTTGGCGATGCCGGAGGCCAGCTTCATGTTGGAGACGGGGTTGTGCACCGCGCTCACGCCGCGCTTGGCCAGCAGCTTCATGTCGTCCGGCTCGAGCCAGACGCAGTGCGCCGCGCTCGCCGGGCCGTCAAAGACGTGGTGGCAGTCAAGGAGCTGCGCCGGGGTCAGACCGTAGCGCTCCTTGCACTGCTCGTGCTCGAGCTTCGTCTCGGAGAGGTGGATGTGCATCCGCAGCCCCTCGCTCTGGCAGTATTCGCTCAGCGCCTCCCAGAGACGGTAGTCCGAGGTATACTCGCCGTGGATGGATGCGTCGATGCGGATGCGGCCGTTGTCATAGCCGTGCCATTTTTCCTTGATGGCGACCAGCTCCTGGCAGGCGGGGTTCGTGTCGAAGCAGAATTCCTCGCCGAAGAGCGTCGCGCCGCGGGAGATGTTGGCCTTGATGCCGCTCTCTGCGACGGCCTCGCAGACCTCGTCGCAGAAGGTGTACATATCCGAGACGGACGTCGTGCCGAAGCGCAGGCACTCGGCCAGAGACAGCAGCGTCGCGGCCTTCACGCAGCGGCCGTCGAGGCGCTCCTCGGTCGGGAAGATGTAGTCCTTGAGCCACGTTTGCAGCTCGGTGTCGTCGGCGAAGCCGCGCATCGGCGACATGGCCAGATGGGTGTGGCAGTTGATGAGGCCGGGCATGAGCACCATGCCCTCGCCGTTGATGATCTGCTGCGGCTTTTCCTCGGGAGCCTTGCGGGAGAGATAGCTGATCTTGCCGTCCGTCACGCCGACAAAGGCCGAAAACAGCACGCGCAGGTCTTCGTCCATCGTTACGACCGTGACGTTGGAAAAAAGTGTGTCCATTGCATTGATCCTTTCTTATATGTGTATTTTTGTGGCAGCGCCGAGCAATTCGGCAGGCGGCTTCGTCGACGGTGCAGCCTTATGGTTCTTTCCGGTTCAGGAGCGCGAAGGCCTGCGCCTTCTGCGCCAGCACGTCGTCCAGACGCGCGAGATACTGCTGGGGAAATTTCGGATTGTGGAAGCGCTCGAGCGTCCCGTCGGGCAAGTTGATCTTGGTCATTGCGCCGCCGCCGAGGGAGAGGATCGAGTGCAGCTCCTCCATCATGTAAATATTATAAAGTCCGGCGTAGCCCGGCTTGCACCAGCCCACGTTTTCAAAGCTCCCGGACATATATTTCTGCCGGTAAAGGTAATACGGCGCATAGCCGCGCTCCCGCAGGGCGCGCTCGGCGTATTGCAGCATCTGCCGCACATCCTCGGCCGAGGGGAGCGTGAGCTGCCGCATGGCAAGCTCCGCGCCGCGCTTGAGCGCCAGCGTGTGAACTGTGACGTTGCTCGGCGCAAGCGCGAGCACGGCGTCGAGCGAGGCCGCAAAGGATTCCGGCGTGTCGCCGGGCAGACCGGCGATCAGATCCATGTTGATGCCGTCGAAGCCGGCCCGGCGCGCCGCCTCAAAGGCCTCGACGGTCTGCGCGGCGGTGTGGCGGCGGCCGACGGCGCGCAGGACGGCGTCGTTCATCGTCTGCGGATTGATGCTTATGCGGTCGCAGCCGCCGGCGCGGATAGCGCGGAGCTTCTCGCAGTCGAGCGTGTCCGGCCGGCCGCCCTCCACGGTATATTCTATCAGACCGCTGAGGTCAAAATGCGTCCGAATCGCGTCCATGAGCCGCTGGAGCTGCGGCGTGGAGAGCGTCGTGGGCGTGCCGCCGCCGATATAGAGCGTGCGCACGCGGCGTCCGGAGGCAGCCAGCAGCCGCCCGACCGTCTCAAGCTCGCGGATCAGCGCGTCGAGGTACTGCGGCAGCAGCGCGGCAGTCTTCTCGGTGCTGGCGCTGACGAAGCTGCAATAGATGCAGCGCGACGGGCAGAACGGAATGCCGATATAGACCGACACGTCGTTCGGCTCGAGCCGCTTCACGGCCTCGGCCGTGGCAAGGCTGGCCTCGACGCAGAGCCGACGCCGCGCCGGGCTGACGTGATAGCGCTCCCTGAGCAGGCGGTCGGCGTCCGCGGCCGTGCCGCCGTCCAGCAGACAGCGGGTGGTCAGCTTCGTCGGGCGCACGCCGGAAAGGCTTCCCCACTCCGGCGGGTCGCGGAGCTGCATGGCCGCGTCATAATAGGCGTTTTGCAGCAGGCGACGCCGGGACGGGACGTCCGCCCGGTCGGCGCGCAGACGGCGCGACGCGCAGGCGGTTTTCCCGTGCAGCGTCAGCTCGGCCGTCGCCGTCAGCCACGTTTTGCCGACGTGCAGCGCCGAGACTGCGCCGTCGCCCGAGAAGGGCGCGTCGACCGGCTCCATCGGCTCGTCCGGAAAGAGGGCGAGCTGCAATTGTTCCACAGCGTAGCGGTCGTCATGACCGCGCAAAAGTAGCTTCATAAGCGCCTCAAATCATCTTTTTCAGCTCAAACAGGGCGTTCATCGCTTCGATGGGCGTCATCGTCTCGACGCTGAGCTGCTCCAGCCGCTTGCGCAGGCTGTCGTTTTCCAAATTGGTCATGGAGAGCTGGTCGTCCGCCGCAACGCGCACGGTCTTGACCGGCGCGCCGTTTTCGAGCTTTTTCAGCAGCTCCCGCGCGCGGCGCACGACGCGGTCGGGCAGACCGGCCAGCTTCGCGACCTCGACGCCGTAGGAATCGTCGGCCGCGCCGGGGACGATCTTGCGCAGGAAGACGATCTCGCCGTCGCGCCTGCGCACGGCGATGTTATAGTTCCGCACGCCCTCCAGCTCATTTTCGATGTCGGTCAGCTCGTGATAGTGCGTGGCGAAGAGGGTTTTTGCGCCGAGGCGCTTCGGGTCGGCGGCATACTCGAGCACGGCGCGGGCAATGGCCATGCCGTCGAAGGTCGACGTGCCGCGCCCGATCTCGTCGAGGATCAGCAGTGAACGGTTCGTCGCATGGGTCAGGATCTCCGCGACCTCGCTCATCTCGACCATGAAGGTCGATTTGCCGGTGGAGAGGTCGTCGGACGCGCCGATGCGCGTGAAGATCCGGTCGACCACGCCGATGCGCGCCGAGGCCGCCGGAACAAAGCAGCCGATCTGCGCCATCAGAACGATCAGCGCGACCTGCCGCATATAGGTGGATTTGCCGGCCATGTTCGGGCCGGTCAGAATGGCCACGCGGCTGCTCTGCGTGTCGAGCGCCGTGTCGTTCGGGACGAACAGACTGTCCTTGAGCACCTGCTCGACGACCGGGTGCCGTCCGTCGCGGATCGTGATCTCGCCGGAGAAATCGACCTCCGGTCGGCAGTAGCCGTATTTGACGGCGATGTGCGCAAAATCGGCCAGCACGTCCAGCGCGCCGACGGCGTTCGCCGTGCGCAGGATGCGGTCGGCCTGCGCCGCAAGCTGCTGCCGCAGGGCTTGAAAATGCTCGTATTCGAGCGCGGTGATGCGCTCCTTGGCCGTCAGGATGGTGTTTTCCAGCTCCTTCAGCTCCGGCGTGATGAAGCGCTCGCCGCTCACGAGCGTCTGCTTGCGGATGTAGCTGTCCGGAACCTGCCCGACCTGCCCCTTGGCGACCTCGATGTAATAGCCGAACACGCGCGTGTAGCCCACGCGCAGGTTTTTGATGCCGGTTTTTTCCTTTTCCTGCGCCTCGATCGCGGCCAGCGTGCCCTTGCCGCCGCTGAGCACGTCGCGCAGGCGGTCGATTTCGGCGTCGTAGCCGTCGCGGATCAGCCCGCCCTCGCGGACGGTGAAGGGCGGCTCGTCGACGATCGCGGCGTCGATCGCGTCGCAGAGGTCGGTCAGATCGTCCATCTCCCCGAGCAGCACGGCGAACATCGGCGCGGCAAGCCCGCCGACCAGCGCGCGCAGCCGGGCAATCGGGCGGCAGCCGCCGCTCAGCGCGACGAGGTCGCGGGCGTTGGCCGCCCCGGTGACGATCCGCGCGGTCACGCGCTCGAGATCGGTCACGTCGCCGAGCGTCTGCCGCAGCTCCTCGCGCTCCATCGTCCGCTTGCTCAGCTCCTCCACGGCGCAGAGCCGCTGGGAAATGCGCTTGGGCTGCATGAGCGGCTTTTCCAGCCAGCTCCGCAGGGTGCGGCTGCCGAGCGAGCAGCAGCATTTGTCGAGCACCCAGAGCAGACTGCCGCGTTTTTCGCCGCTGCGCAGCGTCTCGGTCAGCTCCAGATTGCGCCGCGCCGTCAGATCCAGCTCCAGAAAGCGCCCGGTGTCGTAATAATCCAGCGTGCGGACGTGCGTCAGGCTGACCTTGCGCAGCTCGCGCAGCGTCCGCAGCAGCGCTCCGGCGCTGCGCCAGAGCACGGGCTGCCGGTCAATGCCCAGCTCGGCAAGGCTCTTGCCGAACTGCTCCTGCACGGTCTGCGCCGTGGTCTGCGGGTCGAAGAGCACGGCCGCGCCCTGATCGGCGCAGCAGCTCAGGCGCTCGTTGAGCGCCGCCGTGAGTGCGTCGTTGTGCGAGGCCTCGCCGCCGCGCAGCACCTCGGCCGGAGCAAAGCGCCCCAGCTCGGAGATCACGCGGTCGACGGCCAGCGCGCCGTCGCAGCAGGTAAGGTAAAATGCGCCCGTCGAAATGTCGCAGAAGCTGACGCCGTAGGCGCCGTTTTCCCCGAACACGCAGGCGAAATAGTTGTTGCGCGATTCGTCGAGCATCGAGCTTTCGACGACCGTGCCGGGCGTGACGATGCGGACGATGTCGCGCTTGACCAAGCCCTTGGCCAGCGCGGGATCCTCCATTTGCTCGCAGATGGCGACCTTATAGCCGCGCTGCACCAGCCGCGCGATATAGGCCTCGGCCGCGTGATACGGCACGCCGCACATCGGCGTCTGATCCTGCTTTTCCTTGCCGCGGTCGCGCGTGGTCAGCGTCAGATCCAGCTCCTTGGCCGCAATCCGCGCGTCCTCGTCGAACATCTCGTAAAAATCGCCCAGCCGGAAGAACAGAATGCAGTCGGGCTTCTGCTCCTTGATCTCGAGATATTGCCGCTTCATCGGCGTCATTTCCGCCATGAGCAGCCCTCCCTCCTTTGTTATCGTTCGCCGACCAGACTCCAGGTGGTCGAATCGGTGACGGTCACATTCAAAAATTGTCCGATCAGCTCGTCGCCGCCGTCGAGGCGCACAAGGCGGCCGCCGTCGGTGCGCGCGGTCAGCTTGTCGCCGTCGCGGCCGTCGACCAACACGCGCAGCGTTTTGCCGATGTACGCGCGGTGCTTTTCCTCGGAAATGCGGTTTTGCAGGGCGCAGAGGCGGTCAAAGCGCTGATTTTTCTCGGCGCGGGGCGTCGGATCGTCCATGGACGCCGCAGGCGTCCCGGCGCGCGGGGAGAAGATAAAGGTGAACAGCGCGTCGTAGCGCACGCGCTCGATGAGCTTCAGCGTGTCTTCAAATTCCGCCTCCGTCTCGCCGGGGAAGCCGACGATCACGTCGCTCGTGAGCACCAGCTCGGGCATCAGGCTCCGGCCGTAGTCGACCAGCTCGAGGTATTGCGCGGCGGTGTAGCGCCGGTTCATCGCGTGCAGCACGCGGTCGTTGCCGGACTGGAAGGGCAGATGGAACTGCTTGCAGATCTTGTCGTATTTTGCGATCGTGTCGAAGAGCTTGCGGCTGGCGTCCTTCGGATGAGACGTCATGAAGCGCAGGCGGAACTCGCCGTCCAGCTCGGCCACGGCGGCCAGCAGATCGGCAAAATCCATGCCGCAGTCGAGATCCCTGCCGTAGGAATTGACGTTCTGCCCGAGCAGGGTGATCTCCTTATAGCCCTGCGCGATCAGCGCGCGGCATTCGTCGAGCACGTCCTGCGGACGGCGCGAGCGCTCGCGGCCGCGCACATAGGGCACGATGCAGTAGGAGCAGAAGTTGTTGCAGCCGTACATGATCGAGACCCACGCCTTGAGCGTGTTCGTGCGCACGACGGGGATGCCCTCGGCGATCGACCCGGCGGAGTCCTCCACGGAGAACACGCGCTTTTTCCCGGTCAGCACGCGCAGCAGCAGCGACGGGAACTCCCACAGATGATGCGTGGAGAACACGGCGTCGACATAGGGATAGGAATTCTTCACGCGCTCGACCACGGCGGGCTGACCCATCATGCAGCCGCAGAGGAAGATCTTCTGACGCGGGTGGCGGCGCTTGGTGTGCACGAGCGCGCCGACGTTGCCGAACACGCGCTGCTCGGCGTGCTCGCGGATGGCGCAGGTGTTGAAGATCACGGCGTCGGCGCCCTCGGCCGAGTCGGTCAGACCGTAGCCCGCGGCCTCGAGCATTCCGCGCAGCTGCTCGGAATCGGCCTCGTTCTGCTGGCAGCCGTAGGTTTCGACGTAGGCCGTCGGTGTGACGCCCTGCGTCGTCCAATAATCGCGGATCTCCGCGCAGAGCCGCTGCTGGCGCTCGACCTGCTCCGGCGTGATTCGAGTGGTTTTGCTGTTCAAAGGGCATTCCTCCGCATTTTATTCGATGATTATTTTTACTATTGTATCAATTTTTTCGTGACTTTTCAAGAGCGGAATCCCCGGATGCAAAAAAACCTGACGAAATCTGCCGTCAGGCTGTTGCACAAACGCAAAAATTCGTCTATAATGAGATCAGAATACGGAAAGGGGAACGATTCTGCATGAATACCTACAGTGTCCGCATGAAACAGGTCGTTGAGCAGTTCAATCTTACGGTGCTTCACGCGTCGACGGATTACGAGACCGTCGAGATCATGGTCGAGGAGGTCAGTCGCCCCGGCCTTCAGCTTGCCGGCTTCTTCAACCACTTCGAGCCGCTGCGGCTGCAGGTGATCGGCAATGTCGAGTCCGCCTATATCAGCGAGCTTTCCCACGAGCGCCTGCTCGAGGTGTTCAGCGAGATGTTTTCCAAGAAAATTCCGGCGCTGATCTTCGCCCGGAACATCGAGCCGACGCCGGAATGCCTTGAAATGGCAAAAAAATACGACGTCACCGTTCTGCGCTGCCTTGAGTCGACGTCTTACATTGTCTCGTCGCTCATCACCTACCTCAAGAGCGCCCTCGCCCCGCGCATCACGCGCCACGGCGTGCTCGTCGAGGTCTACGGCGAGGGGCTGCTGCTGATGGGCGAGAGCGGCATCGGCAAGAGCGAGGCTGCCGCCGAGCTGCTCAAGCGCGGCCACCGGCTGATTTCCGACGACGCCGTCGAGATCCGTAAAATCGCCGGAAACACCCTGATGGGCACGTCACCCGAGCTGATCCGGAACTATATCGAGATCCGCGGCATCGGCGTCATCAACGTTGCCAAGCTCTTCGGCATGGCCGCGATCAAGACCGAAACGGCCATCGATCAGGTCATCAACATCGTCCCGTGGAGCAGCGAGCAGATGTACGACCGCCTCGGGCTGGAGGAGCAGCATATGGATCTGCTCGGCGTCAAGGTTCCGGCCATTACGATTCCGGTCAAGCCCGGCAGAAATCTGGCGATCATCCTCGAGATCGCGGCGATGAACAGCCGCCAGAAGAAGATGGGCTATAACGCCGCCGCCGAGTTCACCGAGCAGCTCAACCGCCACTTCGACGAGCAGAACGGGCACAGGTTCTGAGTGCAGCGTGCCGCCCCTGCGGCCTCGCAATGGCACGAATTTGAAACGCGCTTGTTCGGAAACCGAATGTTTTTGGAAAGCTCTGATTCAATCGCAAGAGCGGTCAGCGAGGGATTTTGTTCCAAACCGACAAGTTGGGGCAAAAGACCCGCTGAGCGCCGCTGCCGATTGTTTTGGAGGGCCCTTTGGTCATAGAAGGAGGAATCACCATGATTTGCAAGCAGTGCGGCGCGGAGCTGCCGAACCGGGCAAAATTCTGCACGGAGTGCGGCGCCGACCTCTCCGACCGGCTCAATGAGCGCCGTGGATCGACAGACGACGTGGCTGCCGACGAGGCCGAGCCCGCGCCGGACATCTATCCCTCGGACGGAGCCGACGCGGCCGACGAGCCGTCGCAGGCCGTTCTCGACCGCTCCCCGAACAACAGGCCGAACCGCCGCCTGCTGATGGGGCTGCTGCTGTGCGGCGTTGCCCTCCTGCTGGCTGTGCTGATGCTCCTGCTTCACGGCCTTTACCGCTGACCGGCCGGGTCTTTTTCGATCCGGCGGGCTTTTTCCCGCTTCCCCGCGAGCCAAATTAAGGAACCTCTGATTCAATCGCAAGAGTGGTCAGCGCTCAGAAGCGGCGTCGCTCCGCGACGGATTTCAAACATTTTTGGAATAAAAATGGTAGGTTTTATTGCAAAACCTACCATTTTTTGTGTCATTGCGAGGAGCGCAGCGACGTGGCAATCTTTAAGGAACCTCTGATTAAATCGCAAGAGTGGTCAGCGAGGGATTTTGTTCCAAATTGAGGTTTGGAAATCGCAGGAATACTTTGTGTATTTCAAGATTTTCAAACCGAAAAGTTGGGGCAAAAGACCCACTGAGCGCCGCAGACGATTTATTCAGAGGTTCATTAAGTGATCGACGCGGCATCCCGTGGCGAAGCACAGCAACAGGAAACGACAGAATCTCGAATTTTTGATCCGTCGCAGAGCGATACCGCGACGGCGCCTCCTCGGAAGCGCCATGTCCCGCAGGCGCAGACCCTCATTTCCCGTGCGAAGCGTCTTTCGCTCGGCCAAAGGCGGAATTTCACTGCGCAGCCATGCCGCGTCAGTCCTCCGACAGCTCGGCGACCAGCTTGGCGTCGCTGACCGCCAGCGCAAGCTGAAGCTTGTTTTCCAGACCCGTTTTTTGCAGCATGTTCGCCACATGGAATTTGACCGTCGACATTTCGCAGCCCATCTCCGCCGCGATGCGTGTGTAGGATAGGCCGCGCAGCAGATGCCGCAGAACCTTCAGCTCCGTCTTTGTAAACTCCGTGCTTTTTGCCATGCCGATCTCGACTGTCGGAGGCGCGTCCGGAAAGATGTGTTCGCCGGCCATCGTCTGCCGGACGACATCCATCAGGCGGCTCTTCGTGGAGTCCTTGTACCACAGGCTGTCCGCCCCGGCTCGCTTCGCCTCGTCCAGAACGGCGCAGTCGATCAGCGAGGTCACAACAATGATCTTGCTCTTCGGCTGTATGGCCTTGATCCGGCGAACGGCGGTCAACCCGTTCTCGCGGTTCTCCGTTTGCACATCCATCAGGATCAGGTCGACGGAGCTTGTCCGGCATACCTCGACCGCCTGCTTTGCGCCGGAAATGGATGCCTCGATCCGGTGTCCGTCCTCGGCGCGGAAATAGCTTTCCAGCAGACTGCGGATCATGGCCTGGTCTTCAACGATCATCACTCTCATGAGCTGCTTCCTCCTGTTCCGGCAGACTGAGCATCAGCTGAAAGCGCGGGACGCTCCGGAGCTCCATTCTGCCGCCTGATTCTTCTATGCGGTGACGCAGCATGGACAGGCCGCCGCCCTCCGTGATTGCTTTCTTCGGCGCCGCGCCGTTGTTGGCAAGGGAGACCTCCGTGCAGCCCGGCCTCCGCGCAAAGGACACATATAATTCCGTGCCGTCCGCGTGGCGGACGCAGTTCGCCGCGCATTCGTAGATCGCCAGCGCGCACAGCGCGCGTATCCGCTGCGCCTGCGGCTCATCCCCTGTCAGCAGAACGCTGACGCCCAGCTCCCTTGCCCGCTGCTTTGCCGCCTCCAGCGGCTCGGCCTGCACCGTCATCTGTCCGGAGCGGTAAAGCAGCGAAATGGACTGCTCCCACAGCGCCGCGTTTGCCCGGAGCTCCTCCAGCCCCGCGTTCTGAAGCAGCACCCGGCGCGCCGCGAGAATGCTGTGCCCGATGTCATCGTGCACGCGCAGCTTCATCGCCAGCGTCTCCTCCTCCCGGATGATCTCCGGCATCTGCGCCAGCAGCAGCCGAAGCCGCTCGTTTGCTTCCGCCAGCTTCGCGTTTTCCGCCTTTAGCTGGTTCTGCTTCCGGATCAACTCCGTGACGTCTGCGGCGGTGACCTGCGTATATCGGGCGCCTGCCCTTGTTGTGATCTGCTCCTGTGCAAAGCGCAGCGCCTTCCCGTCCGGAAAGCGGTAGAGCCGAAGGCTCGGGCTCAGACAGCGCACGTTCGCAGGCGGCGCGTCCAGGGCGCTCTGCATCTCGGCGAGCGACTGAATGCCGCCCTCCCGCAGCCAGCCCGCGAGGGCGAGCATCCGGCGGTTGACGAGCCGCACCACGCCGTTTTTGTCGAAGAAGCAGGCCGCAATGGGCAGACTGTCGAAGCTCTCCTTGATCCTGTCCATACGTCACTACCCCCTTGATCCTTCCAGCCTCTGCGTCACATATTGCAGCCCGTCCTCGTCCTGCTCCCATTCAAGGCCGGGAAACCGCGCGCACAGCCCGCAGAGCGGCTCTGCCGCCGAAACGCAGAGCGCCGCCTCCACCTGCGCGCCGACCTCTACGGAGATCAGCAGCGCGCGCAGCGATTCCAGCTCTGTCTCCACGACGGCCTCAAACAGGTCGTAGACCTGCGTCGCCTGCCCGACGGTCAGCTGCCCCTCTCCCTTGACGAGCGCCCTGCAGTCGGCGCCATAGACGCAGATGTTCTCGGTGGATTCATTGAGGCACAGCCGAAGCTCCTGCACGCTGATCGCGCCGCGCTGCACGCCGACAAAAATCAGATTGCTTCTGCGCTTGACATAGGTTCCGATGATGATGGCCTGCCCGAGCAGACGTCTGACCCTGTCCGGCTCCTCCGTTCTTTGCAGCTCGGCCAGAAGCCCCCGCAGCATCACGATCTGTCGGGCCGTCTGCGCCTCCATCATGTCATACAGACGGTTTTCCTCCGTCAGCTTCAGCCATCTTGCGCGCTGTGCCTTTTCCGCCGCAAGAACGTCGCCGGTGTCCCGCAGCTCGTCTCTTGCCAGCTCCAGCTCCTGCTGGATCCGGTTCAGCTCCGAGACATCCTCCTTCCAGAACACCCATCCGCGGCGCAGCTTATGCCGCTTCAAAAGGGTATCCTCGTCCAGCCGGATCGTGTCCTGACGCATATGCCGCAGCTCGCCCTGCGGCAGCGCCCCCTGCATGGCGACAGACACATGCCTGGGGCAAAGCGCGGGGTCCGTGATCTGGACGGGCAGACTTGTCGCCTCAAAAAGCTCGTCGTATCCGAGATTGGATTGGATCAGCCCGCACTGGATGCAGCATTCCAGAATGCTCGCGGAGATCAGACACTGCGCCACCGTCATATCCCCCGCAAGCACCCAGACCCAGTGGACCTTCCGGACATATGTATAAACATAGGCCAGCGAAAGCGCAAACGGGATCAGCGGCAGCCATCGGATCCTTCTGCTGTGCGGGATGCGGCAGCTTTTTACCATCCAGAAAAACGAGAGCGCCGCGCACAGGATCGCCCAGCCCAGCACGAAAAAATATCCGCTCTCATATCGGTAGTCCTGATCCGTTAAAACGTCGGACGGAAAGGAAAACACCTGCTGATGCAGATCGTTTGTCAGAACGAGCAGGAGCAGCAGCAGCGTCGGAAGATACAGAAGCCTTGTCCATAGCGGCAGCCGAAAGGTCTCGCCCTTCCCCAGCGACAGGGAAACAAAGACCGACAGCAGGGGAATAAACAGCAGCGGGAGATAGTAGAAATACCATAGCCAGCGCTCGGCGTCCATGTTGTCGACGGAGAATTTGACCGAGCGCAGAAGGATCCACAGCACCATCAGCGCCGAGATCGCCAGCAGATAGCGCCGCACCTGCACCAGCACGATGCGGACGCAGATGGAGTAGAACCATGCGGCGAACAAAAACACATAGATCCCGCTGCGCAGATAGCCGACAGCCGGAGTGTGTAAAAAATACCGGCTTGCATACCGGAGCCACATGGCAAACACGATGAGCGCCAGTGCGCCGAGGGCATAGAAAAGGCTCTTCTTTGTCGCTTTACTCATGCCGCTTCCCTCCAGACTCTGCGCATATTTATAAATAGTATATCATACGGACGGAAAAAGGCAACACGGTTTTGCTCCTTTTCCGGAGATAACCGGGGTGGGGCAAAAAATAATTGGAAACCCTATCCAATCGGCGGGGGCGGAGGGGAGCAACAGCTGCTAAAATATATATGGGCACACAAAAGGGGGAAGGGCGGTGAAAAAGTACAGATGCGAAGGATTGTGCTGGATATGAAGGGTGGGCTTCTGGCGGAGGCGGTCGTGCAATCGCTTTCGGGCTGCTTCCCGGATTTCCTTATTTACCGCTCCCCCAAGCCGAAGGAAACGCTTGCTTTGTGCCGGGCGTGCCGTGCCAATGTGCTGGTGATGGAGGTCATCCGGCAGAGCGTCTGGATGCTGAGCGAGCGGCTCAAGCTCTGTCAGGCCGTAAAGCAGCTCGGCTGGGTCTGCAAGGTTCTGCTTCTGGTGGATGAGGACGCAGACGAGCTGCTTGCCGCCGAGGTGCGGCAGGCGGTGAAGGATCAGCTGGTCGATAATTTCATCTATGCGTCGGTATCGCCAACCTACCTCGCAGGTGTGATCGACACGCTCTGAGCGGGAAGGGGAGTGCAACCGGGCGGGGCGCTCAAAAAACGGATAAAGCGGCCGGAAACGGCCGGTTTATAAGGAAGTTCCGAATCCGTCGGGATTTCCGCAAATATATCTTTTAGGAGGAATAAAAATGGAGACACAAGCAAAAGGCAGCGGCTTTCTGAAGGTAACCGGCATTCTGATGATCATCGGCGCTTCGGTGTCCATCATCATCAGCATCGTGTTTGCGCTCGGCGTTGCGGCTCTGGCGGTGCTCGGCGGTGCTCGCGGGATGCTCTATGCGTCCGCGGCTCTGATGATCGTCAGCGCGGCTGCCGAAATGGTCACCGGCATTCTGGGCGTCGTCAACTGCAAGAAGCCCGAAAAGGCCAAGACCTGCATCGCTTGGGGCATCGTCGTCGCGGTGCTCTGCGTTGCCGGAACCGTGCTGAGCGTCATCGGCGACGGCGATTTCAGCATCGTTTCGCTTCTGATCGGTCTGGTGCTCCCGGTGCTCTACATCATCGGCGCTTCGCTCAACGCCAAGGCCTGAGAAATCCGGCATTTGAGGGGCTTGCTGTCCGGCAAGCCCCCTTTCCCAAAGGGCGTGAAGCGGCTTCGCGCTCCTTGGGAAGGAAATCCGACGCAGTATCCCGGCCAATAGGCCGGTTGCATCCGTCCGCTCCGCTCTGTGCGGGGCGCAAACATCCGAGGCAGTCCGACCGCGCCGTATGCGCGGGGCGCCTCTCAACGACAAGGAGGAAGCGATGAAAAAAATCGGAAGAAAACTGCTCTCTCTGCTGCTGGCAGCGGTTTTGCTGGCAGCGCTGTTCCCGGCAGCCGGCCCCGCCGTCAGCGCAGCGGGAAGCGGCACGGACGCGGGCGACCCGATGGTCGTCTCGACCTATGACGAGCTTCGCTCTGCGCTGAGCACCGGCGTTGCCTATGTGAAGCTCGGCGCCAACATCAAAACGGCCGAGCTGAACGGCGGCGCGGGATATACCGGGTCCATTGTTCAGACCGGCAAGGTCACGCTGGATCTCGCCGGATATTCCGTGACCTTTTTCAGCAGAACCTCTCCGCTCCCGGCTGCCATCCGCGTCACGGGCGATCTGTCGGTCAAGGACAGCCGCGGCGGCGGCAAGCTCTACATCGACGCCAATCCCAATACGGCCAGCAGCAAGCAGGTGCTGATCCTCGCCGAGACCGGAAGCTTCACGCTCAACAGCGGGCGGATCGGCGTCGATAACGGTCTTGCCAAAAACAGCATTGTGGTCGTCGAAGGCAAGGGCGACGCGAAGGTCGTCTTCAACGGCGGCAAGGTTGACGCCATCTCCCCGATGGTCGGCATTCCCTATGTCTATTCCGCTCTGCTGTCGTCCAACTGCAAGGCCGAATTCAACGGCGGCGAGTTCGAGGGGCTGGTCGGCTTCACCTACGCCACCCGGACGGACGGGAAAAGCAAGCCGAACGCCGTGATCAACGGCGGAAAATTCAAGGGCGGCATTGTCGTCAAAAAGGGCAGCGAGACCATCACGCTGGGGCGGTCTTTCCCCATCAGCATCCAGGGCGGCAGCTTTGGCCGCGGCCTCTTCACGGAGAATTTCGCGCTCAGCAGCAGCGAGCAGACCCCGGAAAACTTTGCCTTTGCCGCAATGTTCCCGGAGAGGACCGCTCTGCTTCGCCCCGACGAGCGGCCCCGCCTGATCTACCGTCAGAAGGACGTCAAGACCGAATACATGGCCAACTCCGTCTCGAAGGAGTACCTCATCGCCCTGTCAACCAAGAATCTTGACGACTATAAGCGCGTCGCCTTCTCGTCCTACAGCGGCACGGCCTACACCGACGTCTGCACCAACGCCTTCGGCCTGGTCAAGGTGGAGGTCAACGGCGCGCCGGCCTATGTGCCGCACCAGATGGACGTGACGGGTGGCTACAGCGGCGCTCCGCTGTACGCGCTCAATCGGATCCAGTTCTACTGGAACCCCCTGCCGCAGGCGATGAGGGACGCAGGCTACAGACAGAAGATCAAGTACACGCTCAACGGTACGGATCATCCCGTCACCGCCAGCAGCTACAATAACAATCTCTTGTTTCAGATTATCCCTGTGAATAGCTATAGCTACCAGACGGAGGTGCAGCAGCTGGGGATCACCGTTGAGCTTTATAAGGACGGCGAGCCGCTGAGACTGAGCGGCGCTTCCAATATGTTCCTGATGCGCTACCGGATGATGTCGGAGACCGATGTCGCCATTCCCGAGGTCACGCTGACGGTGAAGGACGGCGACTTGATCGCCGCGTCCGCCGCGACCGACAGCCCGATTACCGTCTCCGAGGGCGAAGACTGCACCGTTAAAAGTCAGGTGAACTGGGCGGACAACGGAGCCGTGCGCAACAAGACCGTGGTTCTGAAGGCGAAGAAAGGCTTCTATCTGACGAAGGACACGAAATTCAACGTCGCCGGGGCGAACAGCATCACGGCAAAGTGGCTCTACAGCACGGACGGCGGTCAGACCTGCGCCGTCGGCGTGGAGGCGCAGGAGTGCGAGCTGATCGCCGAGGCAAAGGGCATCGTGCGCGGTCTGGTCTATTATAATCGCGTCAATGACATCTATGTGGAGTCGTATGAGCCGAGCAAATACACCATCACCGTCAAGAAGGTCAGCGAATACGTCAGCTCCAGCGGCTCTGTCGTTCAGGACAGCTTCCTGCGGCCGGATGAGCTGCTCAAGGAGACCGGCGCCCCCTATTACCTCTATTGCACAGTCGAGGCAAAGCCCGGCTATGTGTTCCGCAGCGGCACCGGAACGCTGAAATATGCCAATGAGGAGTGGAAGCCCGGAAAATGGGCGGAGGCCATTTGGAACGACAACTGGATGGACATGGACAACATCAGCGCCGGCGCGTGCTATAAGCTGCACGACGAGACCGACACCAATCTCGGCGGCCTTTGGCTGAACCGGCTCGAGCTGACCAGCCTGAATCTGTCCGTGAAGGCGCCTGTCGCAGGCGAAAGCCCCACGCCGGACAGCGACTACTGCAAGATCGACGGCCTGCCGCCGTATATGACGCTCGAGCGCGTCGATTGGCTGAAGTGCTATGACGACTGGACCTACTATTCCGATAAGCCCTTTGCCTTCCAGGCAGGAAAAACGTCGGACGGCGAGAGCTGCGAATACCAGTGCTTTATCTATGTCTCCTATGACCTCAGCGGCGTCGGAGTTGCGAAGGGCGCCAAGTTCTACCTCAACGACACGCCGTGCAAGCTGGACTGGGAGAAAAAGTTCTTCTGGACGGAAACCATGACCGCCGAGGGCACCACCGCGCAGGAGAATCCCGTTATCACGGCCAAGGCGGGCGCCAACGGCACGATCACGCCCTCCGGCAGCGTCACGGTCAAGAAGGGGGCGGATCAGACCTTTGCCATCCAACCGAACAGCGGCTACGCCGTGTCCAAGGTGCTGGTTGACGGAGCGGACGTCGGCGCGCTGACGTCGTACACCTTCAAGAGCGTCACGGCCAACCATACCATCGAGGCCGTCTTTGCCAAGTCGGACACAAAGCCGACAAATCCCTTCGTCGATGTTTCCGAGAGCGCCTACTATTACGACCCGGTGCTCTGGGCGGTCGGCAACGGCATTACGAACGGCGTGGACGCGACGCATTTTGAGCCGGACGGCACCTGCACGCGCGCACATGCCGTGACCTTCCTGTGGAGAGCCGCAGGGCAGCCCGAGCCGAAAACGACGCAAATGCCGTTCAAGGACGTGAAGGCGGGCAGCTACTACGAAAAAGCCGTGCGCTGGGCAGTCGAGGAGGGCATTACAAACGGTACGAGCAACACGACCTTCAGCCCCGATGCCGACTGCACCCGTGCGCAGATCGTGACCTTCCTCTGGCGCAGCAAGGGCAGCCCGGAGGTGACGGGGATCGTGGATCCGTTTACGGACGTTGCGACGGCATACTATATGGATGCCGTGTTCTGGGCGGTCAAGGTGGGCGTTACGAACGGCACCAGCCCCACGACCTTCAGCCCGGACGAGAACTGCACCCGCGGACAGATCGTGACCTTCCTCTACCGCGCGATGCATCTCTGACCGCAGGGGAGCGCGGCGGGCAACCGCCGCGCATGACCCGAAGATTTTATAGGGAAGCTCTGATTCAATCGCAAGAGTGGTCAGCGAGGGATTTTGTTCCAAATTGAGGTTTGGAAATTGCAGGAATCCTTTACGTATTTCAAGATTTTCAAACCGATAAGTTGGGGCAAAAGACCCGCTGAGCGCCGCAGCCGATTGATTCAGAGGTCCCATAGAAAGAAGGACATAAAACAATGAAAAAGTATCTTGCAATGCTTCTGATCGCGGCCGCGCTCCTGACGCTCGCTGCCTGCGGCAGCAAGGATGCGCTGGCCGGTACATGGTCGGCCGAGCTTGGCGCGGACGGCGTGATCACATGGAGCTTCGACGGGAAAGGTGAATGCACCATGGAGAACGCCTATATGAAACAGAGCGGCACCTATACCATCGACGGCGACCAGCTCACGGTAAAGCTGGAGACGTGGAGCGACCCGTCTACCTACACGTTCTCCGTTGACGGAAGCAGCCTTACCATGAATGAGAACTCCGGCTACGGCATCAGCGGAACCTTTACAAAAAAATAACTGCAAGCCTGACAGCGGCGGAAGCTCCCGAGGAAGCGCCGCGTCGGTGTCGCCCTGCGACCGATTAAAACGTCATGAATTAAGAAACGGTAGGTTTTCCGTGGAAAACCTACCGTTTTTATTTCCGAAATGTTTGAAATCCGCCGTGGGGTGACACCGCTTTTGACCGCTGCCACTCCTGTCTGCCCGCAGGGCAAATTTCACGGCGCGGCTTCTGCCGGGCCGTCGGTCAGCATGACGGTCGCGGTGAACCGCTTCTCACCGGCGTGGTAGTCCCAATTGAAGTCACCCTGATATTTGCGGATCGTCTTTTCGACGCTCTTCATGCCGAAGCCGTGAGAGAGCTTGTCGGTCTTGGTCGTGAGCAGCCGGCCGCCGCGCTGCACGGGCGGCGCGGCGCAGCTGTTCGTGAGATCGATCACGCTGTAGGAGTTCCGGTGGCAGGTGCTCAGCGAGATGTACTTTTCCTCGGACTGCTCCGCGGCAGAGACGGCGTTGTCCATCAGGTTGCCGAGGATGGCGACCAGGTCGATGTCCGCAAGCTGAGACAGATTGCAGGAGCGGATGTCATATTCGAACCGAATGCCCCGCAGCTCGCAGGTGATGATGTATTTGTGGAGCATCACGTCCAGCAGCTGGTTGCCGCTGTGGCAGTTGCGGGTGTAGTCCTTGAGCTGCTGAGAGAGCTGCGCGAGATAATGGTCGATCCGCGGGTCCCGGTTGAGCGCCTGAATGGCAGCCAGATGATTTTTCGCATCGTGGGCGTAGAGCATCAGCTGGTGATTCTGCTGATCCTGAAGCTCATAATAGGAGCGCTCCGTTTGCAGGCGGGACAGCTCCGCCCGCATCTGGATGGCCTCCCGATCCTTCTCGGCCTGACGGGAGTAGGCCGCGAAGAGCAGAATGGACGAGAGAAACAGGCCGATCGCTGCTGCCGCCAGAAGGATCTGATTCTCCGGCGTGCAGTCGGCCTGCGCGCAGACGCGCCAGAAGATAAAAATGCAGAACGTGCCGATCAGCGGATAGAGCAGGAAGACCGGAGGAACCTTGACCGCGCTTTTGTTCGGGTTCAGGAAGCGCACCGCGATCAGAACCGCGAGAAAGGTCAGCCCCTTGCAGCTGATCGCCTCGAGCAGGAAGAGCGGCGTGTTGGTGTTATAGTCCAGAAAGCCGTTGCCGGTAACGGTCGCGCCGAAGGCCACGACGGCCGTCTCGATCGTGCCGCCGAGCACCGCGAAGATCAGCGCGTAGAAGGCCTTCAGGGGCAGCCTGCCCCGGTAGCAGCTCAGCGCAAACAGAAGCGGCGCGAGGAAGGACGTGCAGAGATTCAGAACCGTGTTGTTCCGGAAGAGCAGATTCAGCGCCGACGCCCCGGTGAAGCACAGACCGCCGAGCAGCAGACACTGCCACGTCGGTCGCCTCTGCTCCAGAAATCCGGAAAAATACAGGTACGCGATCAGCATTTCCGCGATTTAGATCCCAAAGGACGCAAACGGATTCAGCATATCATCGCCTCCTCAGATAGTCGAACCAGAACTGATGGAACGACGCCTGCTTTCGCAGCGCGATCGGCACGTGCGTGCCGTCCGTCAGCACCAGCTCGTGATAGGTATAGCGCTCCACGCTGTGCAGATTGACCAGAAAGGATTTATGCACCGGGTAAAAGAACAGCTGGGGCAGCCTTGCGCAAAGGTCGTCGTATTTCTCCTCGACCGGATAGGCCTTTTCATCCGTCACGACGGTGGCCCTGCGGCCGTTGCGGGTCACATAGAGGATGTCGTCGGCGATGATCCGCTGCTGATCGCCGTTGTCGGCCAGATACAGATCGACATATGCGCCGTCGATGTATTCCATGGCTTTGTCCAGACCGGCGTAGAGCCGGGGCGCGTGGAACGGCTTTTCCAAAAAGCGGAAGGCCTGCAGATCCATGGCGTCGTCCTGATATTCCTCATAGTTCGTGATGAAGAACAGCGCCAGCTTGGAGTTGCGGCGGCGCAGCATCCGCGCCATCGTGATCCCGTCGATCCGGGGCATCTGAACATCCAGAAGCGCAAGATCAAAAACGTCGTCGCCGTTCAGAATGTCCGTCGGGTCGGTGACGGCCGTAATGGTGAAACAAATTTGATGCAGCCTCATGTATTCCTCCACATGAGACTGCATCATATCCAGATAAAGTGGCTCGTCGTCACAAATTAAAATTCTCATAGAAAACCTCAGGAAATGCAAATGCGCGGCGGACGCCGGTCATTGCGTCTTTCGGAGCGGCGCAGCCGCCCGGGAATTTTTGGGAAGCTCTGATTCAATCGCAAGAGCGGTCAGCGAGGGATTTTGTTTCCAAATTGAGGTTTGGAAATCGCAGGAATCCTTTGTGTATTTCAAGATTTTCCAACCGATAAGTTGGGGCAAAAGGCCCGCTGAGCGCCGCAGCTGATTGATTCAGAGGTTCCTTTGCTTTTCGGAACGGACGCCTGCTCCTGCTCCAGATAGGCGTTCAGAAGCCGGATCAGCGTTTTTTGCTCCGCAGGGTTCAGAAGCCGGATCAGCGACGTGATCGAATCGGCCTCGGGCGACAGCTTGCCGATCAGATAGTAATTCGGCGTGCCGCCGAGCACGTCGCACAGCGCAAGCAGCCCCTTCGTCGTGACCATGCTCTTGCCGCATTCGATGCTCGAAATGTGGTTTTTTGAAAGTTCCAGGCGCTCGGCGAGCTGCTCCTGCGAAAGACCGGCGGCCTCTCTGCGGAATTTGATCCGCTTGCCGATCAGTCTGCTGTTTGCGTCCATTTTCATCACCCAGAATAAAATACCACGACTTGGCACACATTAAAACCAACTATGGAAGAATATATCTATAAAATCATGATTCTATAAAGATTTTACAGAGATATACGCATCAAACCGGGATTTCTTGCATTTTTGCGCAAATAATCAGCATTTTTGTCAGATCTATAGAAACCCCGGGGGTCTTTGTGGTATGGTATAATATGATAAGCCAAAGGAGGGGGACAACATGAAAAAGGTGGAAAAGCTGCTTCTGAAAACCGCGAAAAAGTCGGCTGAAAAAACCCTCCGCCGGGATGCGAACCGGACGACCTGCGTCGGAATCTATCAGCCCGCAGTCCCCGCGAAGCTTTCCAAGTTCAAGGAGAAGAAGTAATGGCATCCTGGCTCGCGCAGCGTGTCGTGCAGCGGCTGCTTACCGCGGCGGTGATTGATCCGGATGACGCAGAGCTGTATACATACGGCTTTTTTCTGGTAATATCGAAGACCCTGTTTTTCGGGATCACGGCGATCATGGGAGCGCTGCTTGGTATTTTAGGGGAAAGCCTTCTGTTTTTCTGCTCCTTTCTGCTCATCCGGAGCTATGCCGGCGGGATCCACGCCAAGCGGGAGCTTTCCTGCCTTCTGCTGACCGCACTGTCCATTTTTGCGGCGCTTTTGCTCATCAGGGGGCTTCTGCGTCTGCGGCCCACCGTTGCCGCCGCAGTGCCGACGGCCGTGGCGGCGGTCTGCGTGCTCCTGCTCAGTCCGCTGGATTCCAAGGAAAAACCGCTCGACGCGCAGGAGCGCAGGCGGTATCGGAGAATTGCGTGCGTGATCGTCTGCGCGTATTGCGCCGCGATCGCCGCAGCGCTGCCGCTTCATTGCGGCGCGGTCGCCTATCCCATCGCGGCGAGCCTCATGCTCGAGAGCATCCTTCTGCTCGCGGGGAGGGCGCAGCGGGCATTTGCGCAATAAAGCCCGGATATGCGCCCCTGCGGCGCGGCACAGAGCGCTGCGGGAAAATCCGCAAAACGCGAGGACAGCCGCAGACGCATCATTTTGTTTCCCCGCGCCGGGTGCGGAGGCGAGGCAGTGCGGCGGTAAGCGGCATTTCTGCCGCACCCCCTCTGCATCCGGTTTTTTATATCAGGGAACCTCTGATTCAGCATCAACAACAGCAAAACGTCCCAATTTCGTGCCATTGCGAGGCCGCATGATATAGCGCTCCGAGGGGACGTTGCGGCGGTGTCGCTCCGCGACGAATTTCAAACATTTCGGGAATAAAAATGGTAGGTTTTCTACGAAAAAACCTACCATTTTGTGTCATTGCGAGGAGCACAGCGACGTGGCAATCTTAAAGTTTAAGGTATGGCATTCCGCAGCGAAGCACGGGAGTGCGAAACAAAAAGGAATCCCTATGGAACCTCTGAATCAATCGGCTGCGGCGCTCAGCGGGTCTTTTGCCCCAACTTATTGGTTTGAAAATCTTGAAATACACAAAGGATTCCTGCGATTTCCAAACCTCAATCTGGAACAAAATCCCTCGTTGACCGCTCTTGCGATTGAATCAGAGGTTCCCTATCACAAAAAAATGAGATTCGCTGCTTCGTTTTGCTGCCTCTTTCTTTCAAGGTTCTGTTTCGTTCCGCCCTATCATAGTTCGTTCCGGGATAGCAAATCGTTTCGTTAAAGATTGCCGCGTCGGGCGCAGGCGCCCTCCTCGCAATGACAAATTTGGAAGGTTTTGCGGAAAAACGGAGCAATTTCCGGAACGAAACGTTTGAAAGACGATGCGGAGCGACACTGCGCAAAAAATAACCGCAAAAATGAAAAACGTCCGTTTTCCAAACAAAACCGTTCCAATTTCGTGTCATTGCGAGGCTGCAGCGCAGCCATGCTGCGTCGCTTCTTTCCATGTAATGACAGAAACGGCAGGTTTTTCGGAAACCTGCCGTTTTGCCGTTATGTGCGCCCGGCGGGCGCACGTTCTTTTTTGTCGAAGCCGTGGATCCAGTCGCTCTTGAGATAGAACAGCAGGAAGACGATGCTGCTGACCGTCCACGTCAGGGGGTAGGCCGAGAAGATGACCCAGCTCTCGCCGATGAGCGGCACGACGACGCTGATATAGGTCACGCGCAGGACGCACCATGCGCCGAGCATGACGAACATCGGCACCATCGGCCGTCCCGCGCCGCGCATGATGGCGGCGATGCAGTGCGAAAACGAGAGCATACAGAAAAACAGCGCCTCGACCTGGATCTGCCGCTCGCCGACGGCAATGGCGGCCTGATTTTTCGTGAAGAAGGACAGCAGCGGCCGCGCCAGCAGGAGCATCAGCACGCCGATGACCTCTGCCATGACCACGCAGCTCACGATGCCGAACACGGAGCCCTTTTTCGCGCGGTCGTATTTCCCGGCGCCGAGGTTCTGACTGACGAAGGTCGTCAGCGCCATGGTGTAGCAGGTGATGGGCAGGAAGGCGAAGCCCTCGAGCTTGGAATAGGTGCCGCAGCCGGCGACGGTGTCCGGTCCGAAGACGTTGATGTTCGACTGGACGATCACGTTGGCGAAGGCGATGATCGAGTTCTGCACGCCGGAGGGCAGGCCGTAGCGGATGATCTCCCTGAGCATGGCCGGCTGCAGACGCACCTCGCGCAGGCGGAGCTTGTAGCCCTCGCCGCTGCGCATGAGCCGCAGGATGCACAGAACCGTGCTGACGAACTGCGAGATGGTCGTGGCCAGCGCGGCCGACCAGACGCCCCAGCGGAACGCGCCGACAAAGAGAAAGTCGAGCGCGACGTTGACCAGCGAGGAGAAGATCAGGTAATACAGCGGGGATTTGCTGTCGCCGACGGCGCGCAGGATGCCCATGCCGAGGTTATACATGACGATCGCGACCGAGCCGAGGAAATAGAACCGGAAATATTCGACCGAATAGCGGAAATAGCTCTTGTCGGTCTGCATGGCGCGCAGGAGCGCCGGGGTGCACAGCACGCCGACGACCGTCAGCAGCACGCCGGCGAGCAGGCCGAAGGCGACGGTGGTGTGGATGGCGGTGTTGAGGTTTTTTTCGTCCCGCGCGCCATAGTAGCGCGCGATCACGACGCCCGCGCCGACGGCGATGCCCGAAAAGAAGCCCACCAGCAGGAATACGAGGCTCCCGGTGGACGTGACGGCGGCATATTGCGCGTCGTTGCAGTAGTGGCCGACGATCCATGCGTCGGCGGTGTTATAAAGCTGCTGGAAGATCTGCCCCAGCAGGATGGGGATCGCAAAAAGGGTCAGATTCTTCCAGATCGACCCCTCGGTCAGCGAAATCTGGTCTGTTTTCATGGCGGAAAAGCCGTGCGCCTCCTCTGTTATCGTAACTCATAAAATGGTAGTATAGCACACGGCTCGACGCTTTTCAACCGGAAAATACGATTTTTCTGTATTTTTATACGCTTTTGCGCGGACGGCAGAAAGCCCCGGCGAAACGGTTTTTCGGCGGCGCGGGCTATTGACATCGCCGGGGATACCGGGTATAATAAATTGATAGAATTTGAACATTTTGGAGGCATACTATGCTCAAAAATACCGAAAAAACCATGGACAAGCTGGTCGCGCTGTGCAAAAACCGCGGCTATGTCTTCGCCGGCTCCGAGATCTACGGCGGCCTTGCCAACACGTGGGACTACGGCCCGCTCGGCGTCGAGCTGAAAAACAACATCAAGCGCGCCTGGTGGAAGAAATTCGTGCAGGAGAACCCCTATAACGTCGGCCTGGATTCCGCGATCCTGATGAACCCGCAGACGTGGGTGGCCTCCGGCCATCTGGGCGGCTTCTCCGACCCGCTGATGGACTGCCGCGAGTGCAAGGAGCGCTTCCGCGCCGACAAGCTCATCGAGGATTTCTGCGCCGAGCAGGGTCTTGAGCTGCCGAAGCCCATCGACGCCTTCTCGCAGGCCGAGATGAAGGACTTCATCGAGCAGCACCAGATTCCCTGCCCCACCTGCGGCAAGCATAACTTCACCGACATCCGTCAGTTCAACCTCATGTTCAAGACCTTCCAGGGCGTCACCGAGGACGCCAAGAACACGGTCTATCTGCGCCCGGAGACGGCGCAGGGCATTTTCGTCAACTTCTGCAACGTCCAGCGCACCACGCGCAAAAAGCTGCCCTTCGGCATCGGCCAGATCGGCAAATCCTTCCGCAACGAGATCACGCCGGGCAACTTCATCTTCCGCGTGCGCGAGTTTGAGCAGATGGAGCTGGAGTTCTTCTGCGAGCCGGGCAGCGACCTCGAGTGGTTCGCCTATTGGCGCGGCTTCTGCAAGCAGTGGCTGCTGAGCCTCGGCATAAAGGAGGAGAACCTCCGCCTGCGCGACCACGACCCGGAGGAGCTGTGCTTCTATTCCAAGGCGACGACCGACTTCGAGTTCCTCTTCCCGTTCGGCTGGGGCGAGCTTTGGGGCGTGGCCGACCGCACGGATTACGACCTGACGCAGCACCAGAACACCTCGGGCAAGGATCTGACCTATTTCGACCAGGAAAAGAACACCCGCTATATCCCCTATGTCATCGAGCCGTCGCTCGGCGTCGAGCGCAGCTTCCTCGCCTTCCTCGCAGACGCCTATGACGAGGAGGTCGTCGGGCAGGACAAGAACGGCAAGGACGACGTGCGCACCGTGCTGCATCTGCATCCGGCGCTCGCGCCCTTCAAGGCAGCCGTGCTGCCCCTGAGCAAGAAGCTCAGCCCCGCCGCCGCCGAGATCTATAACGACCTGCGCAAGGACTTCATGGTCGACTTCGACGATGCCGGCTCCATCGGCAAGCGCTACCGCCGCGAGGACGAGATCGGCACGCCCTACTGCATCACGGTCGACTTTGCCACCGTCGGCGACGAGACCACCCCGGCCGACCACGCCGTCACCGTGCGCGACCGCGACACCATGGAGCAGGTCCGTATCCCGATCGCGGAACTGAAGGACTACCTCGCCGAAAAGCTCGCGTTTTAATTCGCCCGATCGGGGAAGGGGGGCGTGAGGCGGCCATGAAACGATCCGGAACCGGCACGGCGCGGCGGCAGGGGCGCTCTCTGCTCAGACCGCCGGAGCTGTCAGCGCGCGTGAGCCGCGCGCTGACGCTCGGGCTGCTGCTCGGCGCCGCGCTCGGCACGCATCTGCTCTGCCTGTACATCGGCACGCTGGATTTTTCCGGCGCACGCTTCTTCTCTTATTTTCGACACCCGGCGGTCTTCCTGCTGAATCTGCTGCCGGTCGTGCTGCTCGTCGCGCTGTTCTGGTTTTTGACCAACCGCGCGTGGCTGGCCTTCCTGCTGCCCTCGGCGCTGCTGGTGCTCGTGTCCTTCATCAACTATTTCAAGATCGCCATTCGCGGCGACCCGCTGATCGCCGAGGATCTGCTGCTCATCGGCGAGGGTGCGGGCACCATGGGCGACTATGAGCTGCATTTTCCGGCGCTGTTCTTCGTCTCCTTCGGGCTGGTGCTCGTCGGGGCGCTCGCGCTCATGCGCTATGCGCGCGCCCGCATCCCCAGGAAGCGCCTCTGGGTGCGCGCGCTTGGCGTGCTGGCCTGCGTGGCGCTGGGGCTGCTGTCGTGGCGGCTGTGGTACGGCGATAAGGAGCTTTATGACGCGCAGAGCGCCGACGGCGTGTTCAACTGCGAGCACGAGTCGGAGCGAAGCGCCTCGCGCGGGCTGCTCTGGTCGTTTTTGCACTCGGTCAGGCAGAACCTGCCCATGAAGCCCGAGGGCTACAGCGACGCGGCGGCGCAGGAGCTGCTGGCGCGCTATGAAGACGCCGACATCCCCGCCGACGAGCGCGTGAACGTGGTCGTGACGATGCTCGAGAGCTTCTCCGACCTCTCCGCGCTGGGCGGCGTGACGTTCGAGCGCGATCCCTATGCCGATTTCCACGCCCTGCAGGCCGAGAGCTACTGCGGCACGCTGATCTCCGACACGAACGGCGGCGGCACGATCAACGCCGAGCGCTCGTTCCTGACGGGCTTTGTCTATCCGCACTCGCGCTACCGCCGCGACACGTGGTCCTACGTCCGCTATTTCGCGGCGCAGGGCTATTCCACGCAGGGCGGCCACCCAGGCTACGAATGGTTCTATGACCGCAGGAGCGTGAACGAAAACCTCGGCTTCTCGCGCTATGACTTCATGGAGAACCACTATGAAGCCCTGCCCACCGGCGGCAGCGACTACCACGGGCATCCCGACGACGCGGCCTTTTTTGCCGACCGCCGCGCCGATTATCTTGCGCGCGACCCGTCGCAGCCCTATTTCTCCTTCAGCGTGACCTATCAGGGGCACAGCCCCTACAGCGACACGGCGCTCGAGGGCGGCGTGTACTGCGCGCATGACGGCCTGTCCGACGGCGCATACTGCATGATCAACAACTACCTCAGCTCCGTCGCCGACACCGGCAGGCAACTCCGTGCCTATGTCGATTCCTTCCGGGAGGACGACGCGCCGGTCGTGCTGGTCATCTTCGGCGACCATAAGCCGACCCTCGGCACGGGCAACTGCTACTATGCCGAGCTGGGCGTCGACGTGAGCGAAAACGACGCGCAGGGCTGCGAGAATCTCTATTCCGTTCCCTACCTGATCTGGGCGAACGACGCGGCCAGACGCGTGCTCGGCGACCGCTTCACGGGGCAGGGCGAGACGATCTCGCCGAGCTTCCTGATGGCGGAGCTGTTCGACCGCTGCGGCTGGGACGGCCCGGCGTGGATGCAGCTCCAGCGCGACACGCGCAGGCGCATCACGGTCATCCACCGGCAGGAGCTGTTCGTCGTGGACGGCAAATGGGAGAGCGAGCTTCAGCCCGATGCCCGGCTGCTCTATGACGAGCTCCGCATCGCGGAATACTATGTCCGCAAAAACTTGGGAACCTCTGAATCAATCGGCAGCGGCGCTCAGCGGGTCTTTTGCCCCAACTTGTCGGTTTGAAAATCATGGAAACCTCTGAATCAATCGGCAGCGGCGCTCAGCGGGTCTTTTGTCCCAGCTTATCGGTTTGAAAATCTTGAAATACGTAAAGGATTCCTGCGATTTCCAAACCTCAATCTGGAACAAAATCCCTCGCCGACCGCTCTTGCGATTGAATCAGAGCTTCCCTTGCAGCGCAGGGAGCAGGGCAGCTTATAGGCTGCGCCTGTCCGATCACACAATAACCTGGAAAAAATAATTTTGGAAAGGATTTATTTTCATGGAAAAACTTCAAGGTAAGCAGCTTGCCATCATGGCAAACCGCGCGCGTCTGCTGGCGCTCGACGCGGTGCATACGGCCTCGTCCGGCCACATCGGCGGCAGCCTGTCGATCGTCGACGCGCTGACCACCCTCTATTTCAACGTCATGAACGTCGATCCCGCGCACCCGCAGGCTCCCGACCGCGACCGCTTCGTCCTCTCAAAGGGTCACACCACCCCCGCGCTCTATTCCGTGCTGGCGCTGCGCGGCTTCTTCCCGGTTGAGGACATCAAGCTCTTCCGCTCCATCAAGGGGCACTACTCCGGCCACCCCGATATGCGGCACGTCCGCGGCGTGGATATGTCCACCGGCTCTCTGGGGCAGGGACTCTCCGCCGCCGTCGGCATGGCGCTGGCCGGCAAGCTCAGCAAGAAATCCTATCGCGTCTACGCGGCCTGCGGCGACGGCGAGATCGCCGAGGGGCAGATCTGGGAGGCGGCCATGTCCGCCGCGAAATATCACCTCGACAATCTGTGCATCATGGTCGACGTGAACGGCCTGCAGATCGACGGCGCGACCGCCGACGTCATGCCGTCCGAGCCGCTGGACAAGAAGTTTGAGGCCTTCAACTGGAACGTCATCCACGTCGACGGCCACGATTACGACGCGCTCGTCAAGGCTTTCGCCGAGGCCGAGACCGTCAAGGGCAAGCCGACCGCGCTCCTGCTCAAGACCGTCAAGGGCAAGGGCGTCTCCTTCATGGAGAACAACGCCGGCTGGCACGGCAAGGCGCCGAACGACGAGCAGTATGAGCAGGCCAAGGCAGAAGTCGAAGCAAAATTAGCAGAACTGGAGGGCAAGTAATATGGCAGGAAAGATTTCCACCCGCGCCGCCTACGGCGAAGCGCTGGTCGAGCTGGCGGAGCAGTATCCCGAGCTGGTCGTGCTCGACGCCGACCTCGCCAACGCAACCATGACCAAGGGCTTTGCGGCCAAATATCCCGAGCGCTTCTTTGATATGGGCATCGCCGAGTGCAACATGACCGGCGTCGCCGCCGGCCTGTCCACCTGCGGCTTCAAGCCCTTCACCGACACCTTCGCCATCTTTGCCACCGGCAGAGCATGGGAGCAGGTGCGCAATTCCGTCGCCTATCCCCACCTCAACGTCAAGATCGTCGGCTCGCACGGCGGCCTGTCCGTCGGCGAGGACGGCGCGACGCATCAGAGCGTCGAGGATCTGGCGCTCATGCGCGTCATTCCCGGCATGAAGGTGCTCTGCCCCTGCGACGGCAACGAGATGAAGCTCGCCGTCAAGGCGCTGCTGGACTACGACGGCCCGGCCTATCTGCGCCTTGGCCGCGCCGCCGTCGAGACCGTCACCGACGAGATCGAGGGCTACCGCTTCGAGCTGGATAAGGGCGCCACCCTTGCAGACGGCAAGGACGTCACCGTCATCGCCACCGGCATGATGGTGCAGCTTGCGCTCAAGGCGCGCGAGACGATGGCCGCCGAGGGCGTGTCCGTCCGCGTCATTGATATGCACACGATCAAGCCGCTCGACACCGAGCTGGTTCTGCGCGCGGCGCAGGAGACCGGCTGCATCGTCACCTCCGAGGAGCACAGCGTCATCGGCGGTCTGGGCGGCGCGGTCGCCGAGTTCCTCGCCGAGAACTGCCCGACGCCCGTCGTGCGTCACGGCGTGAACGACGAATTCGGCCGCAGCGGCACTGCCGCAGCCGTTCTGGAGCACTACGGCCTGACGGCCGAGGTGCTCTGCGAAAAGATCCGCGAAGCGCTCAGCAAGAAAAAATAATTTCCGCAGCTCTGCATATCCTAAGGAAGCTCTGATTCAATCGCAAGAGTGCTCAGCGAGGAATTTTGTTCCAGATTGAGGTTTGGAAATCGCAGGAATACTTTGTGTATTTCAAGATTTTCAAACCGATAAGCTGGGGCGAAAGGCCCGCTGAGCGCCGCTGCCGATTGATTCAGAGGTTCCCTAAGAAAGCTCCGGTCAGCGACCGGAGCTTTCAAGCAATAGGAGGTTTGACCGTTATGGCACTGAAGGACGAATGGAAAAAGACCGGGCAGGAGCTGGGCGACGCGTTCACCGGGCTGGGCAAGAGCCTCGTCCGCACGGCGAAGGTCGGCGCGGACATGACGCAGAACTGGGCGGAGGATCGTGACCCGCACGAGGGCATCCCGCAGCAAAACGTCACGAACGACGGAAGCTGGCAGAAGACCGGCCGCCGGATGGGCGACGCGCTGGAGCAGCTCGGGAAGACCGTGCTCCACACTGCGAAAACCGGTGCAAAAAAGGTTGAAAACTGGGCAGAGCAGGACGAAAAGAAAGAATAAGAAGCATGATTTATTTGGATAATGCCGCCACCACGCGACCCTGCGCCGCAGCCGTGGCGGCCATTTCCGACGCGCTGACGGAGCACTGGGCGAACCCCAGCGCGCTCTACCGGCAGGGCGTCGAGGCGGCGCGCCTGCTGCGCCGCTGCCGCGCGGACGTCGCCGCCGCCCTCGGCGCGGAGGGTCCCGACCGCGTGATCTTCACCTCCGGCGGGACGGAGTCGGACAACTGGGCGATTTTCGGCGCGGCCGAGCGCCTCGGCAAGCGCGGCAAACACATCATCACGACCGCCGTCGAGCACCACGCCGTGCTGCACCCGATGCAGAAGCTCGCCGAGCGCGGCTTTGCGATCACCTATTTGCAGCCCGACGCGCTCGGACGCGTCAGCGTCGAGCAGCTGCAAGCCGCGCTCCGGCCGGACACGATCCTCGTGAGCGTCATGATGGTCAACAACGAGTCCGGCGCGGTCATGCCGATCGAAAAAATGGCAAGGCTGACGCATCGCCTTTGCCCCGACGCGCTGTTTCACACCGACGCTGTGCAGGGCTTCTTCAAGCTGCCCTTCTCGGCGCGGACGCTGGGCGCGGATCTGATCTCGATCTCCGGGCACAAGATCCACGCCAGCAAGGGCGTCGGCGCGCTTTACATCAAAAAATCCCTGCCCGCGCTGATCCACGGCGGCGGACAGGAGAACGGCCTGCGCAGCGGCACGGAGAATCTGCCCGGCATCGCCGGTCTGGCCGCAGCCTGCGCCGCGCAGCTTCCGACCCGGATGCAGACGATCGCGCGGCAGAATGCGCTGAAAGCGCGCTTGCAGGACGGACTGCGCACCATGCCCTTCGTCACGCTGCTCGGCGCGCAGGATGCGCCGCACGTGGTCAATCTCGCCGTGGCGGGTCTGCGCTCGCAGGGGCTCATCAACGCCCTTCAGGATCGCGACATCTGCGTCTCGGCGGGCAGCGCGTGCAGCAAGGGGCACCGCAGCCATGTGCTCGAGGCTATGGGCGTCGATCCGGCGCTCATCGACGGCTCGATCCGCATCTCGCTCAGCGGCGAGACGACCGAGGCGGAGGTCGATGCGCTCCTGAACGCCCTGCCGCAGGCCGTCGACGCACTGCGCCCGAGCAGGGGGAAGCACGCTGCGCAGTGAACGATCCTCGCGTGTTTCGCATGTGAAGTGCGGCCGATGGCCGCGTGAAGCGGTGCCCCTTGGGCACGCTGCGGTGTCGCTCCGCGACAAATTCAAGTATTTTATTTGCAAAACTGGTAGGTTTTACGAGAAACCTACCAGTTTTGTGTCATTGCGAGGAGCGAAGCGACGCGGCAATCAGAAAGCCAGCAGTTGCGCGGTGCTGTCTTATAACTCCGGCCAGACGACCCTGGGCTGCAAATCCAGAACGCCCGGCCTGCCGGCAAAGCCGTAGGCCGCGAACAGGGCGCGCGCCGCCGGATCCTCCGGCTGACGGTCGAGGCGCAGCGTGCGCGCACCGGCCGTGCGGCAGAGGCTGATGGCCTCGCCGAGCAGCTGCGGCGACAGACCGCGTCCGCGCCGCTCCGGCAGAAGCGCCAGATCGTGCAGCAGACCGTCCGCCTCGTCAAAGGCCGCCGCACCGACGGGCGTCTCGTGCAGCAGCGCGATGCGCACGTGCCGACTGCTGGGACGGATCGCAAGCGCGTGCAGCAGCTCTGCGTCCCCGGGCGCGGCATCCCGATACCACATGTTGAAATCGTTGTGGTCGCCGCCGCGCCACCATTTCTGACGGCCGACGGTGGAGATCTCCGGCGTGATGTGCGAATCGTCGTTGAGATAATCGAGCCGGAATGCGCCGTTTTCGTAAAGCACATGCGTGACGGCCGTGTTCTCGCAGTGCTGCACGGCGTTCTCGTCCTCGGGGAAGAACAGCGTTTGCAGCGACCCGCGCAGCACCATGCCGTGCGAGAAGAGCGCGACGGTCTGCCCCGTGTGGCGCTCGGCGATCTCGCGCAGCGCCTGCAGGAAGCGGCCGGTATAGACCGCGAACGGCTCGCTGCCCTCGGCGCGCCACGTCGTGGGATGATGGGAGAAATCGTAGGAGCTTTTCGGGTCACGGCGCGCGAACTCGGCGAAGGGTGTGTTCTCCCAGACGCCGCAGCCGATCTCGCGCAGGCGGCGCTCGCGGTGCAGCGGCAGCCTCTTCGGGGCGCAGATTGCGCCCGCCGTCGTGCAGGTGCGCGTCAGGTCGCTGGAATAGACCGCGTCGACCGGAATGTCGCGGAAGCGTGCGGCCAGCGCCGCGATCTGGCGCATCCCGTTGGCGGTAATCATGGAATCGTATTGTCCCTGAAGGCGGCGGAACACGTTGCCCTCCGCCTCGGCGTGTCGAATGAGATATAAATCTGTCATAATACTGTCACATACTCCGCAAGATCTTGCTTCATTTTTTCGGCGGCCGCGACGGCGTGCGCGCAATAGTCCCGCCCGTCGGAGCCGCTGCTCTGCCATGCGCAGATGATGCTGCGCGAGGCGGTGATGATCGCGCCGTGGCCGAAGCGGTCGAAGGCGCCCTGCACGTTCCGCGCCGTGCCGCCCTGCGCGCCGTAGCCCGGCACGAGGAAGAACAGCCGGTCGTATTTTTCGCGCAGCAGACGGAGCGTCTGCGGATAGGTCGCGCCGACGACGGCGCCGATCTGGCTGTAGCCGTTCCTGCCGAACAGCCCCTCGCTCCAGCGCATGGCGAGGTCGGCCATGGCCGTGTAGATCACGCGGTCGCCGGAGAGCAGATCCTGCACCTCGCGCGAGGATTTATTCGAGGTTTTGAGCAGCAGGAAAATGCTTTTTTCGTCGTGCTTGCAGTAGGGCAGGAACGGCCGCACGCCGTCGCTTCCGAGATAGCCGTTGACGGTCAGCGCGTTGCAGGAATAGAGGCGGTGCGCCGTCGAGCCGATGGGCACGGTGCCGAACATGGCCTGCGCGTAGATCTCGGCGACGCTGCCGACATCCCCGCGCATCGAGTCGATCAGGACATAAAAGCCTTGATCCGTCGCATAGCGGCTGAGCGTCTGCATCGCGGCAATGCCGTCCGCGCCGAGCGCCTCGAAGCAGGCGCTTTGCAGCTTGACGGCCGGGACGACACCTCGTAAAGCGTCAAGCAGCTCCGTGCAGAAGCGGGTGTAGGCGGCCGCCGCGCCGCGCGGGGTCTGGCCGTGCTCCTCGAGCGCATCGCGCACGATGTGGCGGGGCAAAATGGGCAGATAGGGGTCAAGCCCGACCATGACCGGGTTCTTCATGCTGCGGATCTTTTCTTGTAAAACATCAATTGACATGCTGTCAGCCTCCCCGTTCTATATGGATTTCAAATCTATTATATCAAGCTTTTGACTGCGGCGCAAGGCTGAAAATTTGCTATTTTAGGAAACAAAACCAACATTTTTCGACGATATGGCGCGCGAAACTGCGCAAGCTAGGGAAGCTCTGATTCAATCGCAAGAGCGGTCAGCGAGGGATTTTGTTCCAGATTGAGGTTTGGAAATCGCAGGAATACTTTGTGTATTTCAAGATTTTCAAACCGATAAGCTGGGGCAAAAGACCCGCTGAACGCCGCAGCCGATTGATTCAGAGGTCCCCTAACAACGGGAAGGAGTGAAACGATCATGCAGGTAAAAACATTTTTGCTGACGCTCGGCGCCGGGATGCTCGGCGGCGCGGCCGTGACGATGCTGCTGCCGGAGCAGTGCGCGGTGCGGCGCACGGCGCAGGATGCGGTTGACTCCGCCAAACAGGCGGTCTCCGACATGCTGCAATAAGCCCGCCGAAAACGGGCAAAGCGGCAGGCTTTGCGAAAAGCCTGCCGCTTTTTCAATCTCAAAGGTTTTGCATCCGTCGCAAAGCGACATCGAAATGGCGCTTCCTCGGAAGCGCCATTTCACGCGGGCGCAGGCCCGCATTTCCCGTGCGCAGGATCCTTCACTCGGCCAAAGGCCGAATTTTGCCGCGCAGCCGTGCTCAGTCCCGGAAGACCCAGATATCCGGCCAATCGGCCATGGTCATGCCGAGCTTTTTTTGCAGGGCGGTCGAGGCGTCGTTGCCGTCGATCACGTGGCACCAGGGCACCCAGCCGCGCTGGAGGTGCCAGTCGATCAAAAAGGCTTCGAGGGCAAAGCCGTAGCCCCTGCGCCGGAATTCCGGCAGGATCTCCAGCATCCCCATGCTGCCCTCGTGGTGCAGCCCGATGAACCCGGCAAGCCTGCCGCCCTCATACAGGCCGAACAGCCGTCCGGCGGCGGACTGCTCATAGAAAAACTCTGTGCAGTCGCCGAGCAGGCCGTAGTGCGGCGCGGCCAGCGGGACGTCCTCGCGCGGCATCGGATGGATGTCAATCGAGCGGTCGAAATCGGGCGCAGCGTCGCGGCAATAGACCCACTGGGCGCAGTCTGTGCGGCCGGTCATGCCGAACAGCTCGGTCACGAGGTCGGCGGCCTGCGCGCTTTTCACCGAAAACGTGTCGGTCTGCGGCGGCGTGAGCGCTTGCAGCAGCGTGCGCAGACGCGGAATGTCCAAAATGTCGGAGAACACCGTGCGCCCGTCGGGGCTGCAAAGCACGCTGCCCTCCGCACCCTCGTAGAGCGTGCGGCCGTGCTCCCGGCGCAGCAGCTCGGTTTGGTCGATCAAATTCAAATTCATGGCTTCGCTTCCTTTCGCCCTCTATTATACACAAGAAAGCCGCCCGGCGCAATCTTGGAAATCTCTGAATCAATCGGCAGCGGCGCTCAGCGGGTCTTTTGTCCCAACTGATCGGTTTGAAAATCTTGAAATACACAAAGTATTCCTGCAATTTCCAAACCTCAATCTGGAACAAAATCCCTCGCTGACCGCTCTTGCGATTGAATCAGAGGTTCCCTTGCATTTTTCTGCACGGTTTGCTATAATATTCCCAAACCGTGCAAAAAGAGAATCGGAGGTCATCTCATGAAAAAAACCGTTTTACGCAGCTATGCAAGGCTGATCGCCACGACCGGCGTGAACGTCCAAAAGGGACAGGAGGTCTTCATCACGGCCGAGCTGGATCAGCCGGAATTCGTCACGATGGTCGCGGAGGAATGCTACCGCGCGGGCGCGAAGCGCGTCGTGGTCGACTGGACGCACCAGCCCCTTGACAAGCTGAACTACCGCTGGCGCAGCGCCAAGAACCTTTCGACGCTGGAAAACTGGGAGGAGGCGCGCTGGCAGCACTACACCGAGGAGATCCCCTGCCGCATCTATCTGCTGAGCGAGGATCCCGACGGCCTCAAGGGCGTCAATCAGGAGAAAATGGCCAAGGCCGATCAGGCGCGCTACCGCGTCATCAAGCCATATCGCGACCGGATCGAGAACAAATATCAGTGGTGCATCGCGGCCGTTCCGGGCGAAAAATGGGCGAAGAAGCTCTTCCCGAAGCTGAGCAGGCATCAGGCCGTCGAGGCGCTCTGGCAGGCGATTCTGGACGCCTCGCGCGTGACGGACGACCCCGTGCAGGCGTGGAAGGAGCACAACGAGGATCTTGCCGGGCGCTGCGCCTATCTCAACAGCCTGAACCTGACCGAGCTGGAGTACCACAGCAGCAACGGCACGGACTTCCGCGTGGGCATGATCCCCGAGGCGGAGTTCAAGGGCGGCGGCGAAAATTCCCTGCAGGGGATCTTCTTTAACCCGAACATCCCGACCGAGGAGGTCTTCATCTCGCCGATGCGCGGCAAGGCCGAGGGCATCGTCTATTCGACCAAGCCGCTGTCGTATCAGGGGCAGCTCATCGAGAATTTCTCCATCCGCTTTGAAAACGGCAAGGCCGTCGAGGTGCACGCCGAGAAGAACGAGGCGCTGCTGCAAAAGCTCGTCGACATGGACGAGGGCTCGGCCTATCTGGGCGAATGCGCGCTCGTGCCGTATAACTCCCCGATCCAGGAGAGCGGCCTGCTCTTCCTGAATACCCTGTTCGACGAGAACGCCGCCTGCCATCTGGCGCTCGGCATGGGCTTTGCCGACACGATCAAGGATTTCGAGCATAAGACGCTCGACGAGTGCCGTGCGCTGGGCGTCAACGACTCCATGATCCACGAGGACTTCATGATCGGCTCGGCCGACCTGTCCATCGACGGCCACAGCGCCGACGGCAAGACCTACCCGATCTTCCGCAACGGCACCTGGGCCTTCTAATAAAGAACCAGCCTCCGGTCTTATTTTGACCGGAGGCTGGCTTTATGCAATTAAGGAACCTCTGAATCAATCGGCAGCGGCGCTCAGCGGGTCTTTTGCCCCAACTTTTCGGTTTGAAAATCTTGGGAACCTCTGAATCAATCGGCTGCGGCGGTCAGTGGCTCTTTTGCCCCAACTTATTGGTTTGAAAATCTTGAAATACGTAAAGGATTCCTGCGATTTTCAAACCTCAATTTGGAAACAAAATCCCTCGCTGACCGCTCTTGCAATTTAATCAGAGGTTCCTTAAAAAATTTTGTTGCGTTCAGAGAAATTTCACGCGGGCTTCGAGCGGCTGCTTGGGCTTCTGCGTGACCGGCTCGAGCGGACGGCCGAGGGGGATGAGCGTGCGGGGCGTCTCATCCGCCGGGATGTGCAGCAGCGCGCGGACACGCTCGGCGTTGCCGTCGAATTTCATCATGCCGTCCATCCAGACCCCGGCATAGCCCGAGGCGGTGATCGCGGGCATGACGTTCTCCACGGCGGCGGCGTAGTCCTCAAGCTCGAATTGCAGCGCGTGATCCCCGGCGCGGATGCATTTCGACGATGCCACCAGCAGCACCGGCGCGGTCTGCACGGCCTTCGTCGGGAAGATCGCGGCAAGCTTCTGCCGCAGCGCGGCATCTGTCACAACGTAAAACGACGTAGTTTGCAGGTTGTAGCCCGAGGGCGCGCGCACCCCGGCCTCCAGAATCTTGCGCAGCGCCTCCTGAGGAACGGCCTCCTGCGCAAACGGCCCGCGGTAGCTCCCGCGCCGCTTCACGACGTCAAAAAAATCCATTGCGAAATCCCCTTTCGTTTTTTTCTTCCGTATAGACCGAAAATGTGAATAAATCAGAGGCTCCCAAGCATTCAGCGGTTCAAAAGCCGCGCCGGGAGCGGACGATGCACGCGCATCGCGCCTTTGGGGCAGAATTCCTGACAGCAGAAGCAGCGGATGCAGACCTTTTTGTCGATCACGGCGCGCTGATTCACGATCCGGATCGCGTGCGCCGGGCAGATGTCGCGGCATTTGCCGCAGCCAATGCAGGCCTTCGGTGCGAGGCGCGGCTCACTGCGCAGGGCGCGGCGCGCGACGCCGCTGAACATCCGGCCGAGCCGGCCGGGCAGAAGCGTCTCAAATTGCAGCCCGCGTCCGCGCTCGATGCGCTTGAAATCGGGCACACAGAGCGCGGCGAGGTCGCCCGCGATCTCGTCGGGCGTGTCGTCCAGCAGGCCGAATTTCCGCGCGGCCTGAAGCGTCGGCACGGCCATGGGGTCAAGGCCAATCAGACAGGCACAGACGCGGTCGAGCCGGTGGCAGTCCGTCCCGGCCAGCAGCGCGCCGACGTGGCGCGGTGTCCCGGCGGTCGGGCCGTTGCCCTCCATGGCGGTGACGGCGTCGACCAGATAGAGCCGGGGCTTGAAATAACGGTTCAGATCAACGATCATCCCGGCAAAATCCAACGGGTCGGGATAGCGGAAGTGGTACTCCGGCTTCGTCGTGCCGGGCACGACGCCGAACAGGTTCTTCGCCGCGGCGGAGAGCGACATCATGCCGTGGCTTTTCAGCTTGCAGAAGCTGATGATCGCGTCGGCGTCGTCGAGATAGGCGGTGTAGGAAAAGCGCCGCGCCACAAAGGCCTCCGGAAAGGAGGCCTCTTTTTGGTCAAAATTGCGGTTCAGCTCCGCTCCGGCGGCTTCGGCCTCGGCCAGACCGGTGACGCGGTAGACGTGCTCCAGAACGGCGGGCGTAAAGCGATTGCCGGGGCTGTCGCCGATCACAACGGCCGCGCCGCGGCGCCTGAGCAGACGCGTCAGCGCCGCGAGAAGCGTGGGGTGGGTCGTGGCGGCGGCATCGGGCTTCATGGCTGCGACGAGGTTCGCCTTGATGACCACGCGCATCCCGGGACGCACCCACTCCAGGCCGCCCAGCGGCGCCAGAACCTCGTTCAGTGCTCGCTCACAGGCCTCCGGGGTATAGGCAGCGCAGGCGGCGACGGATACGTCGGGCATCTCAGCCCTCGAGCAGAAGCTCGGCGATCTGCACGGCGTTCGTGGCCGCGCCCTTGCGCACCTGATCGCCGCAGCACCACAGGCACAGACCGTTTTCGTCGGTCAGGTCGGGGCGGATGCGGCCGACAAAAACAATGTCCTGATCGGACGTGTCAAGCGGCATCGGATATTCCTTCTTGGCCAGCTCGTCGACCAGCCGGCAGCCGGGGGCGGCGGCGATGGCCGCGCGCGCCTCGTCCACGGAGACAGGCCGGTCAAAATGCAGGCTGACGGAGATGGAGTGACTGCGCACGACCGGCACGCGCACGCAGGTGCAGGAGACCTTCAGCTCCGGCAGGTGCATGATCTTGCGCCCCTCGTTCTGCATCTTCATCTCCTCGCTCGTGTAGCCCTCGAATTGCTCGCTGCCGATCTGCGGGATCAGGTTATAGGCGATCTGATAGGGGAAGACCTTCGGCTGCACGGGCTTGCCGGTGCGCAGCGCCTCGACCTCCTCGGCCAGCTCCAGCGGGCCGCCCGCGCCCGCGCCGGACACGGCCTGATACGTCGAGGCCGTCATGGAGCGGATGGGGCTGAGGCCGTTGAGGGCGTTGACCGCCGTGACCGTGATGATGGTCGAGCAGTTCGGGTTGGCGATGATGCCGCGGTGCAGCTTGGCGTCGCCGGGGTTGATCTCCGGGACGACGAGCGGGACGTTCGGATCCATGCGGAAGGCCGACGAATTGTCGACGAACACCGCACCGGCCTTGACGATCGCCGGGGCGAAGCGCTTGGCGATGTCGTTCTCGGCCGCGCCGAGGACGATGTCCATGCCCTCGAAGGCGGCGTCGCGGGCCTCCTCCACGGTGATGGGGCTGCCGTTCCACTCGAGCACCGTTCCGGCGCTGCGCGCGCTGGCCAGCAGGTGCAGCTCCCTGATCGGGAACCGCCGCTCGGCCAGAACCTTCATCATCTCTCTGCCGACGGCGCCGGTCGCGCCGAGAATGGCAACGTTATATTCCTTCATTTGGATTACCTCACTTTACAAAAGCGTCATACAGGATGCGGATGGTCTGGGCGTAGTCCTCGTCGTCCACGCCGACGAGGATGTTCAGCTCATCCGGCCCCTGCGAGATCATACGGATGTTGATGCCCTGCTCGCCGAGCGCCGCGAAGATCTTGCCGGAGGTACCGGCGCGGCGCGCCATTTTGCGGCCGACGGCGGCGACGATGGCGATGTTTTCAATGATGACCAGATGATCCGGCCGTACCGTGCGCCGCAGGGCGTCGGTGAGCGAATACTGCCGGGGGCGGAGCTTCTCGCCGGGGACGACGAGGCTGATGCAGTCGATGCCGGTCGGCGTGTAGCAGACGGGGACGTTGTTTTCCTCAAAGACCTGCATGATCTGCCGCAGCGTGCCCACCGCGCCGCTCATGCCCTTTTTCGAGATCGTGACGATGGAGAAATCCTTCTTGCCCGCAATGCCCGTGATGAAGCGCGGCGCGTTGCGCGGCTCGTTGAATTCGTCGGAGATCAGCGTGCCGGGGTTGGATGGGTCGTTCGTGTTGCGGATGTTGAGCGGGATGTTTTTCTCGCGCACGGGGAAGACGGTCATTTCGTGCAGCACCTGCGCGCCGCTGTAGGACAGCTGGCGCAGCTCGCTGTAGGTCGCGCGCTCGATGGTCTTGGGGTGGTCGACGATGCGCGGGTCGGCCATCAGAATGCCGGAGACGTCCGTCCAGTTTTCGTAGACCTCGGCGTTGAGCGCGGCGGCGGCCAGCGCGCCGGTGATGTCCGAGCCGCCGCGCGTCAGCGTGCGGATCTTTCCGTCGGGCATCACGCCGTAAAAGCCGGGGATGACGGCGCAGCCGTCGCCGAGAATGTCGCGCAGGGCGGCGTAGGATTTTTCCTGATCGACCGTGCCGTCGTAGCGGAAATAGAGCCAGCGCGTCGCGTCGATGAAGGCATAGCCGAGGAAATCGGCCATCAGCTGCGCGGAAAAGTATTCGCCGCGCGAGACCAGCTCCTCGCAGGAGATGCCGCTCTCCATTTTCTGGTGCAGCGCGTCGAACTCGGATTCAAGGTCGGTCTTGAGTCCCAGCTCGTCGCGAATGGTGCAGTAGCGCTCGCGGATCTTGCTGAAAATATCCTCATAGGACACGCCGTATTGCAGATGCGCGTGGCAGAGGTAGAGCAGATCGGTGATCTTGTTGTCGTCATGCGTGCGCTTGCCTGCGGCCGAGACGACCACGACGCGGCGCGCCGGGTCGGCGTGCACGATGTCGGCGATCTTGCGGTATTGCGCGGCGTCCGCCATGGACGTGCCGCCGAATTTCAGAACTTTCATTGGGAAGAACTCCTTATTTGATTATCGCAGGGAGGCGAAGAAGCACTCCGGGTCGACCGCGCGTCGTGCTTTGGCCCACGCGTGCATCTCCGCGACGGAGACGGGCGTTGTGATAACGGCGCGGTCAAGCACTTTTTCGATGTGCGCCTTGAGCCACGCGTCGACGCCGCTCGTGCGGACGTAATACTGCCGCACCACGCTGCGGTTATCCACCGCAGTCGGCTCGAGCCGGTCGGTGTAGAACCCCGTCCAGCCGCGCGAAACGTCCACGCAGTCCTGCAAGACATTATATGCCGTGGGATAGCGCCCCGCGCCCTGCCCGTAAAAGCTCTGCTTGCCGATGCGCTCGCCGGTCAGGGAGATGAGGTTGTTGTTCGTCGGGATGGCCGACTCGGGCATGGCCGGGGTCATGAGCGTCGGCTCGATGTAGGCCACGACGCTGCGCTCGAGCTTGCGCGAGGCGGCGAAGAGCTTGCAGACGCGCCCCATGCGGCGGAAGGCCGCAATGTCGCCGTCGGTGATCTGCTCAATGCCGCAGACGTCGACGGCGTTTTCGTCGATCACGCGGCCGTATGCGATGTTCGACGAGATCACGAGCTTGCGCCGGATGTCCGCGCCGCTGACGTCGCTCGACGGGTCGCGCTCGGCGTAGCCCAGCTCCTGCGCCTCGTGCAGCGCCTCGGCGTAGCCGACGTCGGTCGTGTGCATCCGGTCGAGGATGAAATTCGTCGTGCCGTTCATGATGCCGCTGATATGGATGACCGGCTCCTGCTCGATCGTCCGCGCCAGCGTCGTCAGCCACGGGATGCCGCCGCCGGCCGCCGCCGTGCAGCGCAGGGCGACGTGCTTTTCCTCGGCCAGCTCGACCAGCTCGCGGTAGTGCGCCGCGATGAGCAGCTTGTTGGCCGTGATGACGTTCTTGCCGGCCTCGAGGCTCGCCTTGACCCATTCATAGGCCGGATGCAGGCCGCCGATGACCTCGACGACCGTGTCGACCGTTTCGTCGGCAAGGATCTGCTCCATATTTTTCGCGACCGGGCAGGTGATGCCGTCGAACAGCACCAGAGAGAGCACATAGGCAAGCTCCATGTCGTCGCGTTCGGTGATATAATCATAGACGCCGCGCCCGACCGTTCCGAGGCCGAGCAGCGCAATGCGCAGCTTCTTTTTTGCCATGATTTTTCCCTTTCTTTCAAAAGCATTTGTCTCCGTGAGAAAAACACTTGCATTTTTCTGAAAAACAGTATATCATAGGAGCAGACAAATTGCAAGACGGGATAGGTGGTTTTTTTATGATTTATCAAAGTACCAGAAACGCGGTGCTGACCGCGACGGCGACGCAGGCCGTGCTGCGCGGGCTTGCGCCGGACGGCGGGCTTTATGTCCCCGACCGCTTCGAGCCGTTTCCGTGGCAGGAGATGCTCACGCGCGACACCTTCGGCATGGCCGAGGGGATCTTGAGCGCGCTGCTGCCGGAGTTTGAGGATATGCATGGGCTGGTGCAGCGGGCGTACCGCAGCAAGTTCGAGACGGACGAGCTGACGCCGCTCGTACCGGTCGGCGGGCGCTATGTGCTCGAGCTGTTCCGCGGGCCGACGTCGGCCTTCAAGGACGTCGCGCTGTCGATGCTGCCGCAGCTCATCACGGCCGCGCGCCGTCAGGAGGGCGTGCGCGACGAGATCGTGATCCTCACGGCGACCTCCGGCGACACCGGAAAGGCCGCGCTCGCGGGCTTCCGGGATGTTCCGGGCACGCGCATCCTCGTGTTCTATCCGGACGCCGGCGTCTCGGCCGTGCAGAAGGCGCAGATGGTCACGCAGGAGGGCGCAAACGTCTGCGTCTGTGCCGTGCGCGGGAATTTTGACGACACGCAGACCGGCGTGAAGCAGATCTTCGCCGCCGGTGCGCCGGAAAACAGCGGCGTGCGTCTTTCGTCGGCCAACTCGATCAACATCGGACGGCTGGCGCCGCAGGTGGTCTATTATTTCAAGGCCTACGCCGACCTGCTCCGGGCGGGCAGAGTCGCGTGCGGCGAGCCGGTCGACTTCGTTGTGCCGACGGGCAACTTCGGCGACATTTTGGCCGGGTATTTCGCCAAGCGCATGGGTCTGCCCGTCGGGCGGCTCGTCTGCGCCAGCAACCGCAACGACGTGCTGACGGACTTCCTGCGCACGGGCGTCTATGACCGCCGCCGCCCGTTCTATAAGACGATCTCGCCGTCGATGGACATCCTCGTCTCGAGCAACCTCGAGCGCCTGCTCTATCTGCTCTGCGGCGACTGCGAGGAGGTCGCGGGCTATATGCGCGCGCTCCGCGACGACGGCTGCTACACCGTCTCGCCCGCGCTGCTCGGGAAGCTCCGCGCTGAGTTTGCCTGCGGCTGCTGCTCCGACGAGGAGACGAAGCAGACCATCGGCAGGGTCTGGCGCGAGGAGGGCTACCTCATGGACACGCACACCGCCGTCGCGTGGCACGTCGCTGAGCAATACCAAAGCGACGCGCCCGTCGTGGTGCTCTCGACGGCCTCGGCCTATAAATTCCCGGCAGCGGTGCTCTCGGCCGTCGGCGGCGACGCCTCGGGCGACGAGTTTGACGTCATGGAGCGCCTGCACGCGCTGACCGGCGTGCCCGTGCCGAAGGCGCTGGCCGAGCTGCGCACGAAGCCCGTGCGCCATCACGCCGTGATCGACCGCGAGGAGATGCCGGCCTTTGTGAACGCGCATCTGAAGGGATAAAATTCGATGAAATTCTACAAATACTGCGGGGCAGGGAACGACTTCGTCCTGCTGGAAAATTTTGACGGTGCGCTCAAGCCCGCGCAGCTTCCCGAGCTGGCGCGCAGGCTCTGCGACCGGCACTTCGGCGTCGGCGCGGACGGCCTGATGGTCGTCGAGCCGCCGCGTGCCGGGGGAGACTGCTCCCTGCGCTTTCTCAACGCCGACGGCTCGCTTGCCGAGATGTGCGGCAACGGGGCGCGCTGCCTCTGCCGCCACTGCTTCGACCGGGGCATCTCCGGCGACGCGCCGCGGCTCGAGACGGACGCCGGCCTGGTCGTCGGCCGCCGCCTCGCGGCCGACCGCTACCGCCTGCGCCTGAACCGCCCGAGCGAATTTCGGCAGGGGCTGGCGCTTCCGGCGGCGTCGCCCGCGCCGAACGGCGTGGATTACGTCGTGCTCGGCGAGAACGGCATTCCGCACGCCGTCGTGCCGCTGGAGGCGGCGCGCCTCGACGGCGACCGGGACGCACTGCGTGCGTTCGCCCGGGCGCTGCGGCACGACGCGGCCTTCCCCAAGGGCGCGAACGTCAACCTCTGCGCCGTGACCGCGCCGGACACCGTGCGCCTTGTGACCTTTGAGCGCGGCGTGGAGGATTTCACGCTGGCCTGCGGCACGGGCGTCGGCTCGACCGTTTTCGCGCTGACTAGGCGCGGCCTCGTCAGCGGACGCGGCGTCCGCGTCCTGACCGACGGCGGCACGCTCCTTGCCGACACCGACGGCGTCGACCTCGACCTGACCGGCCCGGCGCAGCGCAGCTTCGTCGGAGAATTCGACGATTCACTCTATTTATTATAAGGAGGACGAGCTTCGATGAGCATCCAAGCCGTGACCCACGCCGTCAACGTCCGCCGCGAGGGCAGGACGGTCGTCATTCTGGATCAGACGCTCCTGCCGAACCGCACGGAGTACCTCACACTTTCCGAGCCGGGCGAGCTTTGGGAGGCGATCCACGCGCTGCGCATCCGCGGCGCGCCCGCCATCGGCATTTTTGCGGCCTATTCCATGGCCGTGCTGGCCGCCGGGATCGACGCGCCCGATTTCGACGGCTTTTACCGCGAATATCGCCGTCTTTCGGACTATCTCAACAGCTCCCGCCCGACGGCGGTGAACCTTTCGCACATGCTTCGGCGCATGGACGGCGTCGTGCTGGCGCACCGGGACGCGCCGCGTGAGGCGCTGCTGGCCGCGCTCGACCGCGAGGCGGCCGCGATCCATCAGGAGGACATGGACATGTGCCGCGCGATTTCGGAATACGGCCTGTCGCTGCTGCACGACGGGGACAACGTCCTGACGCACTGCAACGCAGGGCCGCTGGCCACCTCGCGCTACGGCACGGCGCAGGGGCCGTTCTATCTGGCGCAGGAGCGCGGCGTCAGGCTGCACGTCTGGGTCGACGAGACGCGCCCGCTTTTGCAGGGCGCGCGGCTGACGAGCTATGAGCTGACGCGCGCGGGCGTGGACTGCACGCTCATCTGCGACAACATGGCCAACCTCGTCATGCGGCAGGGCAGGGTGCAGGCGGTGTTTTTCGGCTGCGACCGTATCGCCCGCAACGGCGACGTCGCCAACAAGATCGGCTCGTCCGGTCTGGCTGTGCTGGCGCATCACTACGGCATCCCGGTCTATTCCCTCGGCCCGTCGACCACGATCGACTTCTCCTGCCCCGACGGCGACCACATTCCCATTGAGGAGCGCCGCCCGGACGAGATCAAGGAGCTGTTTTATGAGCAGCCCATGGCGCTGCCGGAGGTCAGGTGCTACAACCCGAGCTTCGACGTGACCGATCACAGCCTGCTCAGCGGCATCGTCACCGAGCGCGGCATCGTGCGCCCGCCGTTCGACGAGGGCTTCCGCAGGCTCTTCCCGGAGGCGATGGGCACATGAGCTATCAGAATTCCAACGAGGCCAGGCAGGCCATTCTGGAGGCCGGACGCCGCCTCTATCAGCGCGGCTATGTCGCCGCCAACGACGGCAACATCTCCGCCCGCATGGCCGACGGCACGATCTGGGCGACGCCGACCGGCGTCTCGAAGGGCTTCATGACGCCGGAAATGCTTGTGCGCCTGACGCCGGAGGGCGCGGTCGTCGAGGGCACGTGGCGCGTCTCGAGCGAGATCGCCATGCATCTTGCGATCTACCGCGAAAATCCGGCGCTGGGCGGCGTCGTCCATTCCCATGCCCCGGCCGCGACGGCCTATGCCTCGCTGGGCAAGCCCTTTGATCTGGCCATTTCGCTCGAGACGGCGGTGCAGTTCGGCGTGATCCCCTGCGCGCCCTATGCCGTCACCGGCTCGCCGGAGCTGGCCGAGGCCGCCGCACAGTTCTGCCGGGAGTATCACGGTGCGTTTCTGGAGCACCACGGCGCGGTCACATGGGGCGCGGACGTGATGCAGGCGCTGTTCCGCACGGAGAGTCTGGAGCACACGGTCACGATGTACGAGCATATGCTCGCCCTCGGCACGCCGCGGCTGCTCACCGAGCGCCAGCTCGAGGAGCTGGAGGCCGTGCGCAGGCGCTTCGGCATCACCGGCGGCGGCCGCCCGCGCGGACGAGAGGCTTCGCAGTGAACTACGATCTTTGGACCCTCTGAATAAATCGTCTGCGGCGCTCAGCGGGTCTTTTGTCCCAGCTTATCGGTTTGAAAATCTTGGGAACCTCTGAATCAATCGGCTGCGGCGCTCAGCGGGCCTTTTGCCCCAACTTATCGGTTTGAAAATCTTGAAATACGTAAAGGATTCCTGCGATTTCCAAACCTCAATTTGGAACAAAATCCCTCGCTGACCACTCTTGCGATTTAATCAGAGGTTCCCTTGGTATGTAAATTTCACTACGAGGCTTCGGCTTGCTTGACCTGCGTGGGAAAAACGGGTATAATACAGGCGAAAGGGGGAGAAACCGCATGAAGATTCTGATCCTCAGCAGCGGAACCGGCGAGGGGCACAACAGCGCGGCCTATGCCGTGGCCGAGGCGCTTGACCGCGCGGGCGCGGCGCATGAGCTGGTCGACCCGCTGACCTTCCGCTCTCAACGCACGGCCAAGCTGGTTACGGCGTCCTATAACGGCATCATCAAGAAAACGCCTGCCGCCTTTGGCCTGATCTATCGCGCGGGCGCGCTCTATAGCTCGACGCGGCTGGTCTCCCCGGTCTATTATGCAAACGCGCGCTACGCCGGGGCGCTGCGCGACTATATCGACGCGAACCGGTTCGACGCCGTCGTCACGACGCACCTCTTTGCCATGGAGGCGCTGACGGCGATGCGCCGGAAATTCGGCGCGGGCGTCCCGTGCTACGGCGTTCTGACAGACTATACCTGCATCCCGTTCTTCCGCGAGACAAAACTTGACGGATATTTCATCCCGCATGACGATCTGCGCCCGGAGCTGGAGGCCAAGGGCGTCGACGGCACGCGGCTGCACGCCACCGGCATCCCGGTCAGCGCGCGCTTTGCCGCCCATCGGCCGCGCGCAGAGGCGCGCGAGGCGCTCGGCGTTGCGGCGAACGCCAAAATGCTGCTTATCATGACCGGCGGCGCGGGCTGCGGAAATCCCTTCGCGCTCTGCGACGCCCTGCTGCGCCTCGGCGCGCCGCCGGAAACCTTCCTGCTTGTCGGCCACAATGCCGAATTGCAGGAAAAGCTGTCGAAAAAATACGGCGGCTGCGCTTGGCTGCATCTTGTGCCATTCACGCGGGAGGTGCCGCTTTATATGAACGCAGCCGATGCGCTGATTTCGAAGCCGGGCGGCCTGTCCAGCACGGAGGCGGCCGTGGCGAACATCCCACTCGTGCATCTGCTGGCCTTCAACGGCTGCGAGACGAAAAATGTCGAATTTTTCACGGCGCACGGGCTTTCCGTCCGCGCCGACCGCGAGGACGAGGCCATACTTGCGGCGAAGCGGCTGCTGGACGACCCTGATGCGGCCGAGCGAATGCGGCAGGCGCAGCGCCGCGAGATCCATCCGGATGCCGCCGACCGGATCGCCGAGGCGGTGATGCGCGGATGAACCTCGCCTTTGTGCGCTGGCTGTTCTGGACGGCGGGGGGCTTCCTGCTCGGAAGTGTGATGTTCAGCAGCATCCTGCCCAAGCAGCTCGCGCATGTCGACGTTGCGGCGCAAAGCCCCGACCGCAATCCCGGCGCGACGAACGTCTTTGCCCTCTGCGGCATCCCGCTCGGAATGCTATGCCTGCTGCTCGACCTCGGCAAGGGCTTCCTGCCGGTGCTTCTGGCCGGGCGCGCGCTGGACGTGCGCCGTCTGTCCTTTGCCGCCGTGATGGCCGCGCCCGTGCTCGGCCATGCCGTCGCGCCGCTGAACCGCTTCCACGGCGGAAAGTGCATCGCGACCTCCTTCGGCGTGATGCTGGCGATCCTGCCCTTTTCGCGGATCGGACTGGTGCTGGCCGGACTGTATATTTTCTTCACGCTCATCCGCCTGCGCCCGACGCGCGTGCGGAGCATCGTCGTATATGTTCTGTTCGGGCTTTACGCCGTTCCGCGCCTGATCCTGACCGGCCGGCCGTCCTTTGCGCTCGGCTGCGGCGCGACCGCGCTGATCGCAGCGCTGCGCCACACGCGCTTTTTCGCCGTTGTGCCGGAGGCGCAGAAGCGGCCGGAGCGCGCGAACGCGCAGCCAAATATAAAATAATTTCGCTTCGGCCGATTTTTCTTGCATTTCGGAAGAGAAAATGGTAAGATAATTCAGTATGTGAGAATTCTTCCGGCACCGTTCGGACGGTGTCGGGTTCAAAATTTGCAAAGGGGTGGACCCAGTTGGCTAAGAAAATTACCCGGATCGTTCTGACCGGCGGCCCCGCTGCCGGCAAGACCACGCTCATCAGCCGCATCCTCAAGGAGTTCAAGCAGGACGACGGCTGGAAGGTCATCACCGTTCCCGAGACCGCGACCGACCTCATCACCGGCTTCGGTATCAAGCCGTTCGGCAACTGCATCTCCATGTACGATTTCCAGTATTTTGTCATCGAGGATCAGCTGCACAAGGACCGTCTTGCCCTCAAGGCCGCGCAGATGGTGCCCGAGGAAAACGTGCTCATCATCTATGACCGCGCGTTGCTCGACGACAAGGCCTATATCACCGACGAGGAGTTCCGCGAGGTGCTCGCCTCCTTCGGCCGCACCGAGGAGGAGGTCATGGGCTATTATGACGCCGTGCTGCACCTTGTCTCCTGCGCCAAGGGCGCGGAATTTGCCTATAATTTCGGCAACGAGGCGCGCTACGAGCCGCTCGAGGTCGCCCGCGAGAAGGACGACCTGACGCTGCGCGCGTGGTCGAAGCACCCGAACCTGCGCGTGATCGACAACTCCGTCAATTTTGAGGATAAGATCGCCCGCGGTCTGCGCGCGATCTATGAGACGATCGGCGAGCCGGTGCCCGAGGAGGTCTGGCACAAGTACCTCATCGAGCTGCCCGACGTCGCGAAGCTCGTCGAGCGCTATCGCGCCGCCGGCATCGACATGATGCAGACCTATCTCTCCCAGACCAGCCCGAGCATCGTGCGCCGCATCCGCCAGCAGAAGAACGGCGACGAATACCTCTATTTTTACACCGAGAAGCACTACACCGGCGACGGCACGTGGGAGACCGAGCGCCCGATCTCCGGCAAGGAATACATCCAGTACCTCATGGAGGGCGACATCAGCCTGCACGCCGTGCACAAGATGAAATACCGCTTCAATTACGAGGGACACCGCTTTGAGATCGACGTCTATCCCTTCTCCGACGAGCGCGCCATTATGCGTGCGGCCATGCCGAAGGATAAGGACGAGATCGCCATTCCGCCGGAGGTCAAGATCCTTCGCGAGGTCACGAACGATCCCGCCTACCGCAACAGCCAGCTTGCAAAGATGCAGAGACTGTAAGGCGCAGAGCCGGGCAGGGAAATACGATCATGGATCGTGTGAAGGATGCTCCGCACGGGAAATGCGGGCTTGCGCCCGCGTGAAATGGCGCTTTGAGAACGCAACGTTGTGGTGTCGCTCCGCGAAAAATTCAAATATATCAGTTACAAAAATGGTAGGTTTTATTGCAAAACCTACCATTTTTCTGTCATTGCGAGGAGCAAAGCACCATTTTGCGCGGGCGCAACGCACCGGCTTTGTCCGCAACGGCTTGTCATAGACTTGACCGCAGGCGCATAGGCTTTAGCACGAGACGGTAGGACGGGGCAGCCGCAGCCGCCCCGATTTGTCAGAGGGAGGGTCTATATGAGCAACATCTACGCCGACATTGCCCGCAGGACGGGCGGCGATATTTACATCGGGGTGGTCGGGCCGGTGCGAACGGGCAAATCGACCTTTATCAAGCGCCTGATGGAGGAGCTGGTCATCCCGAACATCGAGGATCTTTATCAGCGCGAGCGCGCCCGCGACGAGCTGCCGCAGAGCGGCTCGGGCAAGACGATCATGACCGCCGAGCCGAAATTCGTCCCCGAGGAGGCCGTCGAGATTTCGCCGGACGGCACGGCGACGCTTTCGGTTCGCCTGATCGACTCGGTCGGCTACATGGTCGACGGCGCGATCGGCGCGACGGAGAACGGCGTGCCGCGCATGGTCGCCACGCCGTGGGCGGACGAGGAGCTGCCCATGACCGAGGCGGCCGAGCTGGGCACGCGCAAGGTCATGGAGGGACACTGCACGGTCGGGCTGGTCATCACGACCGACGGCACGGTCACGGACATCCCGCGCTCGGATTACATCGACGCCGAGGCGCGCGCCATCGAGGATATGAAGGCAACGGGCAAGCCGTTTCTGGTCGTGGTGAATTCGACCGCGCCGCAGAGCGCCGAGGCGCAGACGCTGGCCGATTACATCTCCGAGACCTACGGCGTGAGCGCCGTCGCGGCCGACTGCCTCGGGATGCAGACGCCCGAGCTGCAGGAGCTTCTGACGAAGCTGCTCTATGCCTTCCCGCTGCGCGAGCTGCGGGTGTTCCTGCCGCCGTGGGTGCAGGCACTCGAGCTGGAGCATCCGCTCAAGGCGGCGCTCTATGCCGCCCTGCAAGAGCAGGCCGCGCAGATCACGCGGCTTGCCGAGGCCGAGCCGATGCTACAAAGGCTGACGGAGCTGGAGCAGGTGACGCAGTGCCGCGTGACGGAGGTCGACCTCGGCACGGGGACGGTCTGCTGCGAGCCGGAGCTTGGCGAGGGGCTGTTCTATCGCGTGCTTGGCCAGCGCACGGGCTTTGAAATCGAGAACGACGGCCAGCTGCTCTCCCTTCTGACCGGCCTTGCCGAGATCAAAAAGCAATATGACAAGATCTCTGTGGCGCTCGACGAGGCGCACGCCACCGGCTACGGCATCGTCATGCCGACCGCCGAGGAGATGAAGCTCGAGGTGCCGGAGATCGTCCGGCGCGGCAACAGCTACGGCGTGAAGCTCAAGGCCAGCGCGCCGTCAATCCATCTGCTCCGCGCGGACATCCGCGCCGAGATCAGCCCGATCGTCGGCGACGAGCAGCAGTCGCAGGAGCTGATCCACTATCTGCTGGGCGAATACGAGGGCAACACCGAGAAGCTCTGGGAGAGCAACATTTTCGGAAAATCCGTCTTCGAGCTGGTCAGCGACGGCCTCGCCGCCAAGCTCACGCGAATGCCGGACGATGCGCGCAGCAAGCTGCGCGACGCGCTCAGCCGGATCATCAACGAGGGCGCAAACGGTCTGATCTGTCTGCTGCTGTAAAGTCGGAGCGAATAAAATTCGAAACAAATCGAAAAGAAAATCGGCAGGAAAAACCTGCCGATTTTTTGAACTTTTTTGCTTCGCACAAGAACCCGTGCAAGGCCGCTTATTTTTCCTTGTAGTACAGGCGGCAGTGGCAATAGCCCTCGAAGTTCGGGTCGCGGATCTGCGCCTTGAATTCCTCGCAGATGCAGCGGTATTCCTCCTTCCGCTCGCGGCGGCAGGGACAATAGCCGCCGGTGCGCTTCAGACCCTCCTGGATCAGCGCGACGACCTCGCGGTCCTCGTTGAGACGAACCTTTCCCATGTGGTTGCCCTCCTTGACAGATGTGTTGCTCTGATTGTAATGCATTGGGGCGAAAAAGACAAGTCCTGCGTGCGTTTTGACGGCATTTGGCAGTTACGGACGCATCTCGCTGAAGCGCAGCAGCGCCTCGAGCACGCCGCCGCCGATCGCCAGCGCCTTGTCCGAGACGAGGCGGCAGTAGCTCGCCTCGCCGCGCGGGTCGACGTCTCCGGCCTTCATGCCCTTGCAAACGGGCGTGCCGTCGGCCAGCAGACCGCGCAGGATGCCGCTGATCGTGCAGCACATCGGTTCGCCCTCGACCGTCGCGACAACGTCGCCGGCCTGCACCGTGTCGCCGATCTCGTGCGTCTGGCGGAAAATGCCGTCGGCCGGTGCGCGCAGGACGCGCTCTCCGGCAAAGCCGCCGATCAGACCGGGGATGTTCGTGTTGGGGATGGGCGAGCCTTCCGTGATCACGCGGCCGAGCGTGTGGCCGCGCATCGTCTCGACGCAGACGTGGCAGTCGACGCCCGCCGTGAAGCCCGGCCCGACGCCGATCACGAGCGGCGCGTCGGTGATGGCCGTGCCGAGGTTGCGCTTGGCGAGGATCGCGTCGACGAGCGCGTCGGGCAGGAGTGCGTTCTTGCTCTTGGCCTCCGGATCGGCGAGGACGGCAATGTCCCCCTTGGCGACGATGGCGAGCGCCTCCTTGGCGTTCTCTGCGCGGCGGGCGGTCACGTCCTCCACAGTGGCCGTGCCGAAAAGCAGCGCCTGCGAGAAGCAGACGGTGCGGCGGATGGCGGTGGGCTTGGGCAGATCGGTCATAACGATCTGATAGTGCGCGTGGTGCAGGCGCAGGGCAATGCCGGAGGCAAGGTCGCCCGCGCCGCGGATCAATACGAGCATAGCAATTCCCCTTTATTTAATGTGGTGAGAAGAACGGGATAGGGCAGGAGCGCCGCGAGCTGACGCGCCGCGTCCGGATTCGTCTCGGCCTGATTCAGCACAACGCGGTCGCAGAGCGCCTCGGCGCGGATCACGGCCGCAACGGCCTCGGGCGACGCCAGCTCGCTGCCGGAGAGCGCGCGGAAGCGCTCCGCGCGGTGCGCGGCCTCGCCGACCGGGCGGTTCAGCCCGCTGACGCCCACGACGAGAATGCGGTTGTTCGCGTTGGGCGGGATCGGCGGCTCATAGCTTGCGTGCGCCTTGATGGGCAGGTGCGCCGAGCCGTCTGCCTCGACGAGCACGAAGTCGGCCAGCCCGGCCAGCTCCTCGAAGGACTGCTCGGGCGCCTTGAGCTTGATGCCGCAGGGCGCGCCGACGCAGCAGACGCCGCGCACGCGCCCCGTGCGGGTGTACACGGGCAGGTGCTCGGGCGGCAGGATGTGCGTCGAGGTCGTCACGAGCACAGAGCCGCCGTCCTTCAGCTCGTCTGCCAGACGGTAGAGCAGGGACGTCTTGCCGCCGCTGCCGATGATGGCCGTCACGCCTGGGCGAATTGCCAGCGCCTCGGAAAAAATCCCCATAGGCGGCAGCTCCTTTCATCCTCCTTTGGAACCTCTGAATCAATCGGCAGCGGCGCTCAGCGGGTCTTTTGTCCCAGCTTA
>ENA-UOIY01000639-UOIY01000639.1-human-gut-metagenome-genome-assembly--contig:-P114-NODE-639-length-54691-cov-11.987755_pt1 | contig 54691 bp, 49 predicted proteins | sample MGYA00242335_ERZ723882 | MGnify/ENA metagenome assembly ERZ723882
TGCAGGGTCAAGGGACCGCGTCCCTTGTGGGGTTTGGGGCAACGCCCCAACTGTTCCGCGGGCGACCAATCCCAAGGAAGTCGCCAACAAAGGCGCAGGCAGCGAAGCGTCCCTGCCAGTAACTTTGCGCGTCCGCAGACGCGCCCTCAAGCTGCTCTTCCCCCGAGATTCCGTGAAGAACCTGATTTTTTCGTGCTTTTTCGCTTGACAAGCGCGCCGATGTGCGTATAATAGGTTTGTATATTTATGCGTCTGTTCCGCATAAATGGAGGAGGAATATCATGGCATGGACGGTCTTTATTGATGGCAAGGAAGGCACAACAGGCCTTCGGATTTTCGATCGGCTGGCAGAGCGCGGGGAGTTTTCGCTCCTGACGCTCCCGGAGGAAAAGCGCAAGGACGCCGATGCCCGACGCGAAGCCATTCACGCCGCCGACATTGCCATTCTCTGCCTGCCGGACGCTGCTGCACGAGAATCCGTCGCGCTGGCGGAAGGCAGCAATACGCGCATTCTTGATACCTCGACGGCGCACCGCGTTGCCCCCGGCTGGGCGTATGGCTTCCCGGAATTGTCCAAGAAGCATCGGGACGCCGTCGTGTCCGGGCAATACGTCGCCGTGCCGGGCTGCCACGCCAGCGGGTTCATTGCGCTCGCCGCGCCGCTGGTCGCCGCGGGGCTGATTCCGGCGGATACGCTGCTTTCCTGCTTCTCCCTGACCGGGTACAGCGGCGGCGGCAAGAAGATGATCGCCCAGTACGAGGCGGACACTCGCACACCTGACCTCGATGCGCCCCGCCCCTACGGCTTGACGCAATCGCACAAGCACCTGCCCGAAATGCAGCAGATTTCTTGTCTGACCCACGCGCCGATTTTCGCGCCGATTGTGGCGGATTACTACGCCGGGATGCAGGTGACGATTCCGCTGTTCCGCCAGCAGCTGAACTGCGCGCACCCGGTTGAGGAACTGACCGCGTGCCTGAAGGCGCACTATGCTTCCTCCCCCATCGTGTCCGTGCTGGACGCGCAGGACGTGGCGGCATTCGGCGGCTTCATCCCCGCGAACGCTCTGGCGGGCAAGGACAGCATGAAGCTGATGGTGCTGGGCAATGACGACCGCATCGAGCTGGTCAGCCTGTTCGACAACCTCGGCAAGGGGTCGTCCGGCGCGGCCATTGAGTGCCTGAACCTGATGACGGGCGCACCTGAAACGACAGGACTGAATCTGTAAGCATATAATATGGAGGAAAAGCATATGGAGCATATTTCGGGCGGCGTATGTGCCGCGAAGGGATTTCAGGCAGGCGGCATTCACTGCGGCATCCGCAAGAACCGCGGCAAGCGCGACATCAGCATGATTATCAGCGAAGTTCCTGCTTCGGCGGCGGCGGTGTACACGAGCAATCTGGTCAAGGGCGCGCCCATTTACGTCACCCAGCGGAACTTGGCGGGCGGTATTGCGCAGCTGGCCGTCTGCAACAGCGGTAATGCGAACACCTGCAACGCCGACGGCGAAGAAGTCGCGTGGCAAATGTGCGAACTGGCGGGCAAGGCGGCGGGCATCGACCCGCACCACGTCATTGTCGCGTCTACGGGCGTGATTGGGCAGCCGCTGTCCATCGAACCATTCGCCCAGCACATGGGAGCGCTGTACGCCGCCGTGAAGGTCAACGGCAGTCAGGAAGCGGCGGAGGGCATCATGACGACGGACACGCGGCTGAAGGAAGTCGCGGTGTCTTTCGTGGTGGACGGCAAGGTCTGCCACCTCGGCGGTATCGCGAAGGGTTCGGGCATGATTCACCCGAATCTGGCGACGATGCTCGTTTTCCTCACCTGCGACGCGGCGATTTCCCCCGCGATGCTCCGCAAGGCGCTGTCGGACAACGTGAAGGACACGTTCAACATGGTCAGCGTCGATGGCGACACATCCACCAACGACATGGTGTCCATCATGGCGAACGGCTTGGCGGGCAATGCGCTGATTGACAGTGAAAACGTGGATTACGCCGTGTTCTGCGCCGCGCTCAACGAGGTGACGACCGCCCTGTGCCGCATGATTGCTAAGGACGGCGAAGGCGCCTCGCGGCTGCTGACGTGCGTGGTGACGGGCGGCAAAACCGTGCGGGACGCCAAGCTTGCCGCAAAGGCCGTCATCTGCTCCAGCCTGCTGAAGGCAGCCATTTTCGGCGCGGATGCGAACTGGGGGCGCGTGCTGTGCGCGCTGGGCTACTCCGGTGCGGAAATCGACGTGAAGAAGGTGGATGTCGCCTTCCGCAGTGCCGTCGGCTCGATTGACGTGTGCAAAAACGGCGCATCCATCGACTTCAGCGAAGAAAAAGCGAAGGAAATCCTGCTGGAGGACGAGGTGGATGTCGTCGTCACCCTGCACGACGGCGACGCCTCCGCCACCGCATGGGGCTGCGACCTGACGTACGATTACGTCAAAATCAACGGCGACTATCGGAGCTGAAAGGACGAATCAATATGCAGATGTACAACGGCATGACGAACCGTCAGCGCGCGCAGGTGCTGGTCGAGGCGCTGCCCTATATCCAGAAGTATAACGGCAAAATCGTCGTCGTCAAGTACGGCGGCAACGCCATGATCAACGAGGAGCTCAAGCACGATGTCATGCGCGACATGGTGCTGATGAGCCTCATCGGGGTCAAAATGGTGCTGGTGCACGGCGGCGGCCCGGAAATTTCCAGTATGCTCAAGCGCGTCGGCAAGGAGACGGAGTTCGTCAATGGTCTGCGCGTGACGGACGAAGAAACGAGCGAAATCGTCCAAATGGTGCTGGCGGGCAAAATCAACAAATCGCTGGTGGCGAAGCTGGACAACCTCGGCGGGCGCGCGATGGGCATCTGCGGCATGGACGGCGGGCTCATCAAGGCGCAGATGATTGACCCCAAGCTCGGCTACGTCGGCAAAATCAACAGCGTCAACCCGCGGCCGATTCTCGACTTGCTGGAAAAGGGCTACATCCCGGTCGTTTCCACCATCGGGTGCGACGAAACGGGGCATGTCTACAACATCAACGCCGACACCGCCGCCGCGTCGATTGCCGCCGCCATGCACGCCGAGGCGCTCATCTCCATGACGGACACCGTCGGTCTGCTCCGCGACCCGAAAGACCCGACGAGCCTCATCCGCCGCGTCGATTTGAAGGGCGTGGAGGAGCTGAAGGCGGAGGGCATCATCTCCGGCGGCATGATTCCCAAGGTCGAGTGCTGCACCAACGCCATCCGCGCGGGTGTGCGCAAGGTGTTCATCATCGACGGCCGCGTTCCCCACGCGCTGCTGATTGAGACGCTGACCGACGAGGGCGCCGGCACGATGTTCAAGAAGGAGATTGAGGGAAATTATGTGCCAAAAAGTTAAACAGGCGGACAGTGCTTACATCGCCGGCACATACGGCCGCTTTGACGCGGTGATGTCGAAAGGCGAGGGCGCGCACTACGAAGGCCTCGACGGCAAGCGCTACATCGACTTCGGCACGGGCATCGGCGTGACGCTCTTCGGCGCGTGCGATCCCGACTGGGTCGCCGCCGTGACGCATCAGCTGACCACCCTCGGTCACACGTCAAACCTCTACTATACCGAACCGCAGACGCAATTGGCAAAGCTGCTGTGCGAGCGCACGGGCATGAAGAAGGTTTTCTTCGGCAATTCCGGCGCGGAGGCGAATGAATGTGCGCTGAAAGTCGCCCGGAAATACGGAGAGAAGGACAACCGCGACGTTATCGTGACGCTGGTAAACAGCTTCCACGGGCGCACGATTGCGACGCTGGCGGCGACCGGGCAAGACCGCTTCCATGAGCACTTCGGCCCGTTTCCGGCGGGATTCCGTTACACGCCCGCAAACGACATTCCCGCGCTGGAAGCCATCCTCAGCACGGGCAAGGTCTGCGGGCTGCTGATGGAGATGGTGCAGGGCGAAGGCGGCGTGATTCCGCTTGACCCGGCGTTCGTCAGGAAGGCGGAGGAGCTTTGCCGCGCGAATGACATTCTGCTGATGGTCGATGAGGTGCAGACTGGCAACGGGCGCACAGGCACGCTGTACGCCTACGAGCAGTTCGGCATCCATCCCGACGTGGTGACGACGGCGAAGGGGCTGGCGGGCGGTCTGCCGATGGGCGCGTGCCTCTTAGGCGAGCGCTGTGAGCATGTGCTGGGCAAGGGCGATCACGGCTCGACCTTCGGCGGTAACCCAATTTGTGCCGCCGCCGCGCTGAACGTCATCTCCCGGCTGAATGAGGACGTGTTCGCGGGCGTAAAGGAGCGTGCGGCATACATCCGCAAGGAATTGACGGGCGCGCCGGGCGTGAAGAGCATCACCGGGCTGGGGCTGATGATTGGCATCCTGCCGGAGCACAAGACGGCGGCGGAAGTTGCTTCGGCGTGCTTGCAGGACGGCTTGATGGTGCTGACGGCGCACGAAAAGGTGCGTCTGCTGCCCCCGCTGAACATTTCCTACGAGGATTTGGCGGCGGGGTTGGCGATTCTCAAAAAGCATCTCGCGTAATCAAATTTAGGCGCACTGCATGTTTTTCGCAGTGCGCCTGATTGTGTCGGAGGTTTTATGCAGCCCGATTTTTCCCGTGACGCGCGAATCGCCCCGATTCTCACGCGGATTGCCCAGCTGCCGAAGAAGCCGCGCCTGCTCGTCACGATTGACGGGCCGTGCGGCAGCGGCAAATCCACCTTGGCGGATGCGCTGTCTGCCGCGCTGAACGCGCCCATCATCCGCATGGACGACTTCTTCCTGCCCCACGCGCTGAAAACGCCGCAGCGGCTGGCAATTCCGGGCGGCAACGTCGATTTGGAGCGCCTGATGCAGGAGGTCATCGCCCCCTTCGCCGCGGGTCAGCCCGTCGTCTATCAGCGCTACCTGTGCCGCGAGGACGCATTCTCCGCGCCGATTCCCCTGCCCGACGCGCCCATCACGATTCTGGAAGGCAGTTACAGTATGCTGCCGGACATCCGCCGTCATGCGGATTTGTCGCTCTTCCTGCGGATTAACCCGGAGGTTCAGCAAGAACGGTTATTGCAGCGCGTCGGCGCAGCGCGGCTGAAGGATTTTAACGCGCGGTGGATTCCGCTGGAAAATGCGTATTTCGATGCGTATCACTTGCCGGACGAGTCTTGCGTGCTGGTGCCGCAGGATGTAAACGCGCCTGTTCGCCCCTGAGCGACCTTCATGCGCTGCATGATGGCGTCGTACTGCTGATGGCGCGTCGGCTGCACCGGTACGGGCATCGGCGGCGCGTCCCGTTCGGGCAGGGCGTTCACTGGCGGCGCTTCTTCCTCCGGCGGCACCGTGTCCCGCTGGCACTGCCACCAAATCCACTGTTCCTTCTGCTCCTGACTGCTTTTCGCCTGAAACGGCGATCCTGCTGCCCGCATGATTTTTTCCTCCTTTCGCTGAATCAGTTCTATTTTATGCAGGATTTTTCGCTTCGTGACGCGAATACTTCCTGCGGAAACGACATTTTCGGAGGTGTTTCTCATGGAATTTACGCTTCACTGCGGTGATACGACCGCACGCGTCCGGCAGAAGGGCGCGCAGATGACCTCCTTCAAGGGGAATGATAACCGCGAGGTTATTTGGCAGGCCGATCCCGCTGTCTGGGGAAATCACGCGCCGGTGCTCTTCCCAATCTGCGGCACGGCGAAGGATAACCACGTCATCATCGACGGCGTGTCCTACCCGATTGCCAAGCATGGCTTCTCTCGTAACCCAGAGTTTACGGTCGAGAAAATCGGCGATGACTTCATCGAGCTTGTTCTGACCCCCACGGAGGAAAGCAAGCCGTCCTACCCGTTTGAATTCGCGTTCCACGTTGTCTACACGCTGCGCGAAAACGGGTTCTCCGCGCAGTTCATTGTCGAAAACAAGTCCGACAAGGTGATGCCGTTCTGCTGCGGCGGGCATCCGGGCTTCATCGTGCCGATGGAGGCAGGCGCAAGCTACACGGACTACGAGCTGGTTTTCCCGCAGGTTGAGGACGGGCGCAACAGCCTCTGCCCCGGCGGATATCTCATTGACGGCAGCGAATATCTCCCCTGCTTCCACAACAGCCGCGTGCTGCCGCTCAGCCACGACCTTTTCGACGACCGCGACGCGCTGATTTTCACCGAATTGAAGAGCCGCTCGGTCGATTTGGTCAACCGCAGCAGCGGCAAAGGACTGCGCTTCTCCTACCCGAAGATGGAGGTGCTGGCGGTCTGGTCGATGCCAAAGAAGAATGCGGATTACGTCTGCTTGGAGCCGTGGCACGGGATGCCCGGTCAGGTGACGGAGAGCGGCCGCTTCGAGGACAAGCCGTTCGTGACGCTGCTTCAGCCCGGGCACAGCTGGCAGGGCGGATATGACGTGCAGCTGATTTAACCGAAAAGTAATACTATTTCCAAATGAAAATGCGCCAAGATGCGCGGCGAATTTTTCGTTCTGGCTAACGGGAACGAAATGCAGCGTAGCAGCGCTACGCTAAATGGAGTGAGCGGACGCCAGAACGAAAAAGGCGCAGCAGATGGCGCAGTTGAATCTGGAAATAGTATAAAACGCCATTCCGAACAACATGCGTCGGAATGGCGTTTTTGTGTGCAAATAGATGTCACTCAGCGGGTGTTTCGCCGTCCGTTTGGATACTCGGCGCATCCATCGGGCGCTCCGGTTTTTCGGGGATGTCCGGCATCTCAATCGTCGGCACGTCGTCGTCCTCCAGCGGCACCTTCACGTCCGTCGTGTCAGGCGCGGGGGCGGCAGAATCCGGCGTCTCGGCGCTCTTCTCGTCCTCCGGCGCAGCGGTCTTGCTTTCGCGCAGCTCCTGCAGTTTCACTTCCAGGTCGCGCATTTCCTCCAGCGTCGCTTTCAGCGTCTCCGGCACGTCCTCGCCCGCCTGCCACAGCTCATACAGCCGCAGACCAAGCTGGTTTTGCAGTTCCTTCCGACGCGTGACGATGTTCATCTCATCAACCTTCTGCTTCGTGCTGGTCGCGATGTTCGTCGCCGCCTTGTTGACTGCCTTCATGCTCTGTTCCCAGATTTCTTTGACTGTCTTGCCAATATCAGCCATAACGTTGCCTCCTTTTCTGCGGATATTTTTATATATTCGCCACAGAATGCGGAAATCCCTTCTTTTTGACAGGAAGAGTTACGAATTTTGCAGCGGCAGCACATACATCTGACACGGATTCCATTCATCCCACAGCGTCGGCAGGCACTCCAGCGGCAGGAAGCCCATGCGCTGGTAGAAGGCGTTCGTGCGGTCATACTCCTCGTAATGCCCCGTCTGCACGGTTTTGACCTGCAGCAGCCGATAGCTTCGCGCGATTGCCTCCGCCCGAATCGCCGCAAACAGCTGCCGCCCGATGCCGCTTCGGTGATATTCCGGCAATACGCCCATGACGTAGATTTCCCCCGCGCAGGGGCTGGTTGCCTTCAGCGCCGCGAATCCGACTGCCTGCCCTTCCCGCACAGCGGCGAAAAACGGCATATTTCGGCTGTCGTCGATGTACTTCTGCGTGCTGTCCGGCAAGCCGAACCAATCCGGCAGCGCATGGAGGATGTGCGCGGAAATCTCTGCCTTTTTTTCTGGATTTTCCACGCGGATGATGCTGATAGTCGCCATACGCACCTCACCAATACAGCATCAGCGCGCCGGGATGCATGGTAAATTCCGCATGTTCACAGGCGATAATCTCGCCATCCACCTCGACATGCATTCCGGGCGACGACACCGTCACTTTGTCGCAAAGAACATGCTCCGTAAACGGAAAGTTCAAGATCTGTTTCATCATCATGCGTACGAGATAGTACGGCACTTTCCACCGCGGCTGCTGCCCGACGACCATGAAGTCGATTTCGCCGTCGTTCGGCACAGCATCGGGGCAAATCGGGATGCCGCCGCCAATCCACTTTCCGTTCGCCGCAATGCACAGCAGTGCTTCCTTCGTCTGCGTCTTTCCATCCACCGTATACGTCAGCTGCAGCGGCTGATGCTTCCAAATCGCGCGAATCAGCCCAATGAGGTACGGCAGCAGCCCGCGAATTTTTCCGCCCAAATCCGCAACATTTTCCAGCACCGTCACGTCAAAGCCCGCTCCGGCGACGTTCAAGAACATCTGCCCGTTCAGGTCAATCGCGTCGCACGGGCGCGGCTCATGGCTGAGGATGAAATCGAGCGCCGCCATTGGCTCTTTCGGCGTGCCGAGCGTCTTGACAAAGTCGTTGCCCGTGCCTGCCGGAATCAGCCCAATCGGAATGCCGCTGCCCGCCAATCCGCGCGCCGCCTCGCTGAACGTGCCGTCACCGCCGATAACATAGACGGCTTCGCAGCCCATTTCGACTGCTTCCCGCGCCAGTTTCGCCGCGTAGCCGGGGTATTCCGTCCGCATCACACGAAACGGGAGGTTTCGCGCGGTCAGCACGCTCTGCACCTGTTCCATCACTTTCAGCGCATAACCGCACCCAGCGATTGGATTGACAATCAGCATACGCATTGTTGTTGTTCTCCTGAATTTAGGCTCACGCAAAGCGGACAGCGCCCACACCGGAGTGCTGTCCGCAGTATCTCTTGCAGAAATTATGCCTTCGCAATCCGATCGGCAATCTGCTTGCCGGTCAGACCGTATTCTTCCAGCAGCGCAGCGGGCTTGCCAGACTGACCGAACACATCGTTGATGCCAATCTTCTCGAAGTGCTTCAGCCCCATGCCGCAGATGGCGGAAGCCACCGCGTCGCCCAGACCGCCGATGATGGAGTGCTCCTCCACCGTGAACACCTTGCCGCACTTCGCCGCGTAGGTGCGGGCGAGTTCGTCGTCAAAGGGCTTCAGGGTGTGGAAGGACACCAGCGCCGCGTCAATGCCTTGCTCCGCCAGCAGCTGAACTGCTTCGAGGCAGTGCTCCAGCATGATGCCGCAGGTGAAAATCACGCAGTCCTTGCCGTCCTTGATGACGTTGCCCTTGCCCACCGTGAAGGGGCGCGCGTCGTACACCGGGGAAGGCAGACGAGCGGTGCGGATGTACACCGGGCCGTTGATTTCCGCCGCCGCGCGGACGCACTGCTCGCACTCGGTCGCGTCGCTGGGGACGAACACCGTCATGTTCGGCAGCACGCGCATCAGGGCAATATCCTCAATCGCCTGATGGGAGCCGCCGTCCTCGCCCAGCGTGATGCCCGCGTGGGAGAAGCCAAACTTCACGTTAAATTTCGGATAGCACACGCCATTGCGAATCTGGTCGTAGCTGCGGCCCGCAAACACCGCGAACGTGGAGCAGAACGGAATCAGCCCCATCGTGGACATACCCGCCGCCATATCCACCATGTTCGCCTCGGCAATGCCGCAGTCGATGAAGCGGTCAGGATACGCCTTCTTGAAACCATTGGTCATGGTCGCCGCCGCAAGGTCAGCGTCCAGCACGACCACCTTGTCATTTTCCGCACCGAGCTTGACGATGGCCTCGCCATACGCCACACGAATTGCTTTCTTTTCCATTTGTTCAGCCCTCCAGTTCGCTCAGCGCCTGCGCCGTCTGTTCTGCATTGGGAGCCTTGCCGTGCCAGCCGACCTGCCCCTCCATGAAGGAAACGCCCTTGCCCTTGAGGGTGTGCAGGTGAATCAGGCGAGGCTTGCCGGGGCAGACGGGCGCGTGCAGCGCGTCCAGCACCTGCTGCATATCGTTGCCGTCGGCGACGTCAATCACGTCATAGCCGAACGCCTTGAACTTCGCCTGAATATCGCCCAGCGACATCACCTCGTCATTCGAGCCGTCAATCTGCAGGCCGTTGTGGTCGAAAATAACCGTCAGGTTATCAAGGTGATAGTGTGCCGCCGCCATCGACGCTTCCCACACAAGCCCTTCCTGCGATTCGCCATCGCCAATGATGGTGTAGACGTGGCAGGGATTGCCCGTCTTCTTCGCGCCCAGCGCCATGCCGACCGCGATGGAGATGCCCTGACCGAGCGAACCCGTCGACGCATCCACGCCGGGGCACTTCTTCACGTCCGGATGCCCCTGCAGGATGCCGTGCAGTTGACGGAAATGGTCGAACTCCTCGCGTCCGAAATAGCCGCGTTCGCACAGCGTGCCATAGAGTGCGGGAGCCGCGTGACCCTTCGACAGCACAAAGCGGTCGCGGTTCGGATTCTTGTCGTCCTTGGGGTCAATGCCCTTCATGACGTCAAAATACAGCGCAACGAGCGCTTCCGTTGCGGACAGCGATCCGCCGGGATGGCCAGCACCCGCCTTGTTGGTCATAATGATGATGTCCCGCCGCACTTGACGGCAGACCTCTTGGAGTTCCTGAATATCCATCAAAGTACCTCCTCTATCTCTGATCCTGCGCCGCCGCTCCTCACGATGCCGCAGTATTTCATTATCTTCATTATAGCCGCATTCTGCCGCGTTGTCAATCTGTCCTGCGCGAAATTTGTCAAACGAGTGCCAAACGGTACGCAATCCACGCGCATATCCACGCCAGCAGGCACTGCCCCGTGACCATCAGCACTGCCAGCTTCCGGCTTTTCAGCCCCTTGATGATGCTTGCGGATGCCGCGGCGCACGGCGGATACAGCAGCACGAACGTCATCAGCGCCAACGCCGCAGCCGGGGTCGGCAGGGACGCCGACAGCGCCGCGCGGATGCTCCCCTGACCCGCCAAGACCGCCAGTGTGCTGATGATGCTCTCCTTCGCCAGCAGCCCGGTCAGCAGCGCCGCCGTTACCGCAACGCTTCCGAAGCCCAGCGGCGCGAAAATCGGCGCAATCGCCCCGGCAATGCTGCCGAGGATGCTCTCCTGCGTGCTCGCCGCCCACGCGCCCGTCCAGGTGAATCGCCCAATGAGCCAGACGACCACCGACGACAGCAGAATCACGCTGCACGCGCGGCTGAGGAACTCGCCCGTGCGGCGGAGCACCTTGCGCAGGACGCTCGACATCAGGGGCAGGCGGTACGGCGGCAGTTCCATCACGAACGCGGCGGATTCGCCCGGAAACAACGTTTTCCGCAGGATTTGCGCAATCAGCGCCGCCAGCGAAATCCCCAGCGCGCAGAGGGCAAAAATCATCCACGCGCCGCCGGGAAGAAGCGTCGAAAGCGCCGCAAAAACGGGCATTTTCGCGCTGCACGAGACGAAGGGAATCATCAGCAGCGTAAAGCGCCGATCGCGTTCGCCCCGCATCGACCGCGCCGACAGCGCCGCCGGGACGGAGCACCCGAACCCCAGCAGCAGCGGGATGAACGACCGCCCGCTCAAACCCAGCGCCCGCATCGGCCGATCCATCAGGAACGCTGCCCGCGCCATATAGCCGCTGTCCTCCAGCAGGGACAGGCACGCAAACAGGATCAGCAGCATCGGCAGGAAGCTGACGACGCTCCCCACGCCCGTCATCAGACCCTCGACAATCAAACGCCGCAGCGCTTCCGCGACCTGCCAGTGCCGAAGCACGCCGTCCAGCGCCGATTGTATCATCAGGATGATATTCGTGAGCCCGTCGGACAGCCCGCTGCCGAACCGTCCGAACGCCAGCGACAGCATGAGCGCCAGCAGCCCCGCCAAAATCGGCAGCGCCAGCACAGGGTGCAGCACAAGCGCGTCGATAGCGTCCGTCCGCGTCGGATTGTCAGGATTCCCCTGCCGCACCGCCGCGCATAGCTCATCTGCCCACGCATAGCGAAGCGCCGAAAGCGCTGCCGCCGCCGACATGCCGGACTGCGCCCGCAATTGCGCCTGCCCCGCCCGTGCCGCCTCCGCCGCGCCCATCTCATCGCCTTCCAGCGCTTTCCACGCACGGAACTCCGACGGGAGATTTCCCCCCGGCAGGGCACTTTTCATCCGCTGGATAATGGCGGTGTACGGCGCGCTCGGCGGACTTTTCGGCGTTTTCGCCCCGTTTTTCAGTGCGCGCAGGAGTTCCGGGACGCCCGTGCCATCCCGCGCGCTCATCGGCAGCACGCGAATGCCCAGCCGCGCCGACAATTCCTCCGTGTCGATGGTGATGCCGCGCTTCCGACACTCGTCCATCATGTTCAGCGCAATCGTCATCGGGCGCGACAGCTGCGTCAGCTGATGTGTCAGGTACAGGCCGCGCGCGAGGGCAGTTGCATCCACAATTTGCAGAATTTCATCATAATCACCGCCGGATAAGTAGTCGATGGTCACTTTTTCCTCCGCCGAATACGGGCTGAGCGCGTACACGCCGGGTAAGTCCACCCACTTGACGCCATTTTGCGTCCCCTCTTTGCGCTCCACCGTCACGCCCGCCCAGTTGCCCACATGCTGATGCAGCCCCGTGACGGCGTTGAACAGCGTCGTTTTGCCGCAGTTCGGGCTGCCCACCAGCGCAATCGTTTTCATTCCGCCTCACCACCTGACAGGATGATTTGCCGCGCCAGACGCCGGCGGATGGACACGCGGCTGCCGCGCACGAGCAGAATCAGCGGGTCGCCAAGGAGCGCCGTGCCAATCAGCCGCACCCGCACGCCCGGCGTCAGCCCCATGTCCAGCAGATGCCGCTCTTCCGCGTCCGCCCCGCGATACGCCGCAATCACACCCGACTGCCCCGGCGCAAGTTCCGCAATCGTCATGTGTCCACCTCCTCCGCCAATGTCCGCTGCGGCGCGTTCAGGTAGGCGGCAATCAGCTGCTGCTCCGTCAGTATGCCAAGAAGCCGCATTGTCCCCGGCTCGATGATGTACAATTGCGTCATGCGCGTTGGGTGCAGGGCGCGCACGGCGTGGTGCAGCGTCCGCGTGGAGAGCATCGCCATAGGCTGAATCGGCAGTTTCCCGCGCGTTTCCATGCGGATTTTTCGGTCCATCAGCGCGCGAAGCTCCATCAGCGCTGTGCTCGTCGTCGCGCTGACCGCGCTATATAGTAGGAAGCAACCCGCTGCCGCCAGCGACCAGCTGCCCTGCCACCTGCGCACCGCGCCGACCACGCCGCCGACGACAAGCAGCGCCCCCGCCGCCGTGCCGATGATGCGCATCACCCGCCAGCACGTTTCCCGCCGCAGGAGGCGCAGCAAGACCGCTGACAGCAGCCGTCCGCCGTCCAGCGGCAGCGCGGGCAGCAGGTTCACCAGCAAAATCCCCGCGTTACTGAGGAAGATCAGCCGCCCCGTTTCCCGCGGAATCACGCCGTTTTGCGTCAGCCACAGCGACAAGGCGCACAAAATCAGCGTCATCAGCGGCCCGGCGAGTATCACGCTGATTCGCGCCGTCAGCGGCAGACGTTCCTCGTCCTCCAAGCGCATCATTGCGCCCAGCGGCGTAATTTCTACCTCCTGCGGCGGATGATGCCACAGCGCGCTGACCGCCGCGTGCGCCGTTTCGTGCAGGAGGATGCTCGCGTAAGTGCAAATCATCAGCGCCCGCCAGCGCGTCAGGAGTCCAAGGAGCAGGAGAATCCCCGCCGCCGGATGCACCGTGATGTCCGTTTCTCCCAGCGTCGCGATTTTTCGCTTCATTGCCGCATCATCACCGCCGGGTCAACGCTCAAGCCGTCCTGCCGCACCTCCATCACGCACGGCTGACCGGCCATAAGCGTCCCCAGCGGATCGCCCGTCTGCACCATGTCGCCCGTGCTGACCATCACACTCGCGAGATTCCCGTACAAGCAGCTCAGCCCGTCCGCGCCTAACACCTGCACCAGCCGTTCGTCCTCATTGCCGTGGTACACGCCGATGACCTCGCCCGCCATTGCGGACGTGACAATTTTCGTCTGCGCATCCCATGAAATGAACGGCTCACTCTGCGACCACGCGTGCACGACACTTGCCGCTTCCACCGGCATGGTCAGCTTGCCGCCCGATTCACCGAAAACGAGCGATGCTTCCGGGAAAATGCTGCTGACAAAGGACAGCTTGCCCAAATCGCCGTTCAAGAGCGAATCATCCGTCGCGGCGCTCATGACTGACTGCACAGCATCCGTCAGCGGCGGAATCGCCCCGGTTTTCAGCGCAACCGCGCAGAGCATCAGCGCCGACGCAATGGCGAGATTTGGCAGCAGCCGCTCCTGCCAAGGCTTTTTCGGTGTTTTCACCCACTCGATGTCCGGCTTGCTGGCTGCGAGTTCTGTACGCCTTGGGCGCACGCGGAGTTCCGTCTGTTTCGTTTCGTTCATAGCAAAAAGCCCTGCCTTTCCAGCACATCGTATGCCGGGAAAAGCAGGGGTATGATCTAAGGCACCACCGCACAATTTGGCGGCGCGTCTGGCGATGTCTTTTCCGCCATCTGCATCATGCAAATTTCTCGATTTACCGCCAGTAAACCTTCGAAATTTGCATTTGCATCTGACGAAAAATCCATTCGCCAGCCGACCACCTCATTTGTGCGGCGTCACCCTAAATCTATCGTGCTAAATTCATAATTACTTCAGCGTCAGCGCGCCCTGTTCCACCATGCGGTTCAGCGCCATTTGCAGCGCGATTCGCCCGTGCGTGTAGGTCAAGCCGCCCTGCATGTAGGCGGTGTACGGCTCGCGCATGGGGGCATCCGCCGACAGCTCAATCGACGCGCCCGCGACAAACGTGCCCGCCGCCATGACGACTTGGTCATTGTAGCCGGGCATATCCCACGGTTCGGGCAGCGCCATCGAGTCAATCGGGGAAGCCATCTGAATCCCCTGACAGAACGCGACGAGGCGCTCCGGCGTGCGCATTTGAATCGCCTGAATGATGTCGGCGCGGGGCTCATCCGCCGCGGGCGTCGTCGTCATGCCAAGGATTTCAAACACGCGTGCTGCCAAACACGCTGTCTTAATGGCCTGTGCAACGGTATGCGGTGCCATGAACAAGCCCTGATAGAATGGCTGGTAGCTTGCGGCATACGAACCAACTTCCTGCCCGATGCCCGGCGCGGTCAGGCGGTAGGCGATGCGCTCGACGGCCTCCTGCGTGCCGACGATGTAGCCGCCCGTGGGGGCAAGTCCGCCGCCCGGATTCTTGATGAGGCTGCCAACGCACACGTCCGCCCCGTAGTGGCTCGGCTCCTTCTCGCACACAAACTCGCCGTAGCAGTTGTCCACCATCAGGCGAACGCCGGGGTGCTTCTCGTGCAGCATCTTCGCCAAGGGGGCGAACTCCTCCGGCATCAGCGACGGCCGCCAGTCATAGCCGCGGCTGCGCTGGGCGATGACGAGCTTCGTCTTCGGGGTGATGGCATTCTCCACCGCGTCAAGGTCGATTTTGCCGCCACGCAGCGCCACGGGATGGAAGCTCACGCCCATTTCCCGCAGTGAGCCGACCGGCGCGTCGCCCTCGCCCCAGCCGATGATGTCCTGCAAGGTGTCGTAGGGCATCCCCGTCGCAGACACGATGTCGTCGCCCGGCAGCACCAACCCGAACAGACACAGGCTGATGGCGTGCGTGCCGCTGGCAATCTGCGGGCGGACAATCGCTGCCTGCGTGCCGAACAGCTCCGCGAAAATCTTTTCGAGCGTATCACGCCCCACATCGTCATAGCCGTAGCCCGTCGTCGGCGCGAAATGCCGGTACGCCACCTGATGCTCCCGGAAGGCGTCCAGCACGCGGCGCGTCCCAATTTCCTCCATGCGGTCAATGCGGGCAAACTGCGCCGTCAAGCCGCTTTCCGCCTGTGCAATCAATTCTTCAATGGTCATTTTGCTTCTCCTTGCGTGTAATACGCTTCCAATTTATCATACGCATCCGGTTCGAGCGCGTCCACCCACAGGACGTCCTCCTCCCGGCGCATCCACGTCAGCTGGCGCTTGGCGTAGTGCCGCGTGTTCAGCTTCAGCGCGTAAACCGCCTCATCCAGCGTCGTTTCTCCCAAGGCATACGGTATCATTTCCTTGTAGCCGATGGCTTTCATCGCCTTCGCGTCGCGCGGAACGCCGCTTTTCAGCAGTCTGCTGACTTCCTCCGCCAGCCCGTCCGCCAGCATCTGGTCGATTCGCTGCTCAATCCGCGCATAGAGGATATCTCGCGGCATCGTCAGCGATGCAACACGGTAAGAAAACCGACTGTCGGTTTTTATTTGCGGCTGCTGCGAGAACGGACGGCCCGTCAGGCGGTAGACCTCCAAGGCGCGAATTACGCGGCGGACGTCGTTCAAGTGCAGGCGCTGCGCCGTGTCCGGGTCAACCGCCGCCAATTGCTGATGAAGCCGCTCTTTGCCGTCGGGCGCGTCCGCGATCTGCTGCAATTCCTGCCGGATGCTTTCATCCGCCGCCGCTTCGCCCATCGCCATCGGCTGCCGCAGCGCCCGGAGATACAGCCCCGTGCCGCCGACAAGCAGCGCCCGGTGCCCGCGCGCTTGAATGTCCGCGATGCAGCTTTCCGCCATCTCCTGATAGCGCGCGACGGAAAAATCCTCCGTCGGGTCAGCGACGTCTACCATGTGATGCACCGCCTGCGCGCGTTCATCCGCCGTCGGTTTCGCCGTGCCGATGTCCATGCCGCGATAAATCTGCATCGAATCCATGCAGACAATCTCGCAGTCATGCGTCCGCGCCAGACGGAGCGACAGCGTGGTTTTGCCGCTCGCGGTCGGGCCTGTCAGCACCCAGCACGTTTCCTTCATGATATTGTCACCTCACTGCATCCGCCGGAATCGCCGGTCGATGTCCGTTTTGTTCAGCGCAACGACCAGCGGCGTACCGCGCGGGCTCGCCGGGATGACGCGCTTATCCGCCACGCGGCTGACCAGTTCGCGGATGTCGGCGTCGTTCAGGCGCTCGCCGGAGCGAACGCTGCGCTTGCACGCCAGCGCCAAAATCGCCGCGCGCCGCTTTTCCAGCGACACCACACCGCGCTCATTCTCCAGCTGGTCGATGATGTCGCGCAGCAGCCCCGCCGCCTGCGGCTGACCGAGGATCATCGGAATTGAGCGAATCGACACCTCGTTCTCCCCGAACGGCTCGACCACCAGCCCGATGTCCGCCAATTCCCACGCGTGCTCATCGAGCAGCTGCTGCTCCCGGCGCGTCAGGCTGACAATCATCGGCACAAGCATTTCCTGCCCGCAGCGGTGCTGGTCGAGCGCCTTCATCATGCGGTCGAACATCACGCGTTCATGCACCGCCTGCTGGTCAATCAGCATCAAATTGTCCGCATATTCCACCAGAATGTAGCTGTCAAACAGCGTGCCGATGATTCGGATGTTCGCCTGTGCCTGCGGCAGAATTGTCTGCTGCACCGGCATCGGCGAAACCAGACTCGCGGTCGGTTTTAGCGGATTCGCAGGCGGCGGTACGGCGGGTTCGGCGTTGTAATGCTGCGCCAGTGCCGACGGGCTGCGCATCACCAGCGGCTGCTTCCACGCGGGAATGGCATCGTCCGGTGCGGTTTTCGGCGGCTGGGACGGCTTTTCCGGCGGGGCGCTTGGTGTCGGAATCGGCGGATTTTTCGCGGGAATTGCCGCCTTTTGCGGAATTTCCATACCGACGGTCGGTTTTTTCTCAACTTTAGGCGGGACAGCCGCTTCCGGCTGCACAGCCTCGCTCGCCGTCACGGGCTGCCGAACGACCGTCACAGGCACCGTCGGCGGCGGTTCAGGCGTCAGGCGCAGCACATCCGGCTGCTCGACGGGCGCTTTGTCCGCCAGCGCATCCGCCACAATTGCCTCGACTGCTTCCGCAATCGCCGCTTCGTTCTGGAAGCGGACTTCGAGCTTGTTCGGATGCACGTTGACATCCACCGTGTCATACGGCATGGTCAGGTGCAGCACGCACGTCGGGTACTTGCCGGACAATACGCGCTCCCGGCACGCTGCTTCCACCGCCGCAGACAAAATCGACGACTTCATATATCGCCCATTGATGAAGAACGACTGGTGGTTTCGGCTGCCGCGCCCGCTTTCGCCCACGCCGACGAAGCCCTTCAATATCAGCCCTGCCTGATGCCCGTCCACCTCGTGCATGGAGCGGAGCATTTCGCGCCCGTAGATGCTGAACACGGCGGAGGACAGCTTGCCGTCGCCCGCGGAGTGGTAGAGTGTCTTGCCCTGACTGACGTAGCGGAAGGACACGTCCGGGCGGGACAAAATCAGCCGCATCATCAGGTCGGACACATAGCCTGCCTCCGTGACCGGCTTTTTGAGGAATTTCAGGCGCACCGGGGTGTTAAAAAAGAGGTCGCGGACGACAAACGTCGTGCCTTCGGGGCAGGCGGCTTCTTCGATGGACTCAATCGTTCCGCCGTTGTTCTGCACCTTGATGCCGCTTGGGTCTGCCTTCGTGCGTGTTGTGCAGGTGACATGCGCCACCGCCGCGATGGACGCCAGCGCTTCGCCGCGGAAGCCCAGCGTCTGGATACTGAACAAATCATCCGTGCGGCGGATTTTGCTCGTCGCGTGGCGCTCAAACGCCATGCGGATATCCTCGCTGCGGATGCCGCTGCCGTTGTCCGTCACGCGGAAATAGCTGATGCCGCCGTCGCGGATTTCCACCGTAACCGCGCTGGCCCCCGCGTCCAGCGAGTTCTCCACCAATTCCTTGATGGCGGCGGCAGGACGCTCCACCACTTCGCCTGCCGCGATTTTGCCAATGACCTCATCGGACAGGAGCTGAATCTTTCCTGCCATTTGCTTCCCTTTCTGTCTGTTTTTCCCGACTTTGGGTCGGTTTTTATGAGATTTCGGTCGGTTTTTGCCGACTCTCGGTCTGTTTTTATACTATTTCCAAATGAGAATGCGCCAAGATGCGAAGTGAATTTTTCATTCTGGCTAACGGGAGTGAAACGCAGCGTAGCAGCGCTACGCTAAGTGGAACGACCGGACGCCAGAAGGGAAAAGGCACGAGCAGCTGGTGCAGGCGAATTTGGAAATAGTATTACAGTTTTCTTGCCTTCTCGCGCAGCAGGAACAGCTTGTTAATCGCGTCCATCGGCGTCAGCGCCATCACATCCAGCGTTTGCAGTTCGTTGATAATCTCCGTCTTTCGGTAGTCAAACAGGTTGACCTGTTCGTCCTTGCGCTTCTCGGCATCGCCCAGAATGTTCTGCCCAATGCCGTGCTGGTTGATGTCGCTGACTTCCAAACGCGCCTGAATTTCGTGCGCGCGCACCAGCACCGGGTGCGGCACGCCTGCCAGCCGCGCAACGTGGATGCCGAAAGACTTGTCCGCCCCGCCGCGAATGATTTTGCGCAGGAAAATGACGTCCTCGCCGTGTTCCTTGACCGAAATGCAGTAGTTCTGCACGCCGTCGATATGCCCTTCCAGCTCGGACAGCTCGTGGTAGTGCGTCGCGAAAAGCGTCTTTGCGCCGGATTTTTGCTTGTCGCACAGGTACTCCACCACCGCCCACGCAATCGCCAAGCCGTCGAACGTGCTGGTGCCGCGTCCGATTTCGTCCAGAATGACGAGGGATTTTGCGGTCGCGTTGCGCAGGATGTACGCCGTTTCGCTCATCTCCACCATGAATGTGGACTGCCCGCTGGCGAGGTCATCCGACGCGCCGACGCGGGTGAAAATGCGGTCGGTGACGGGGATTTTCGCTTCCTTCGCCGGGACGAACGACCCGATATGCGCCATCAGCGCAATCAGCGCCACCTGCCGCATGTAGGTGCTTTTGCCCGCCATGTTCGGCCCAGTGATGATGCACATGCGGCAGTCGTCAGCATTCATGTGCGTGTCGTTGGGCACAAATCCGCCCTCGCTCATCGTTTGCTCGACGACCGGGTGGCGCCCCTCGACGATATCCAGCGTGCCGTCCTGCGTCATTTCCGGGCGGACGTAGTGGTACTCTATCGCAGATTTCGCCAGCGACAGCAGCGCGTCCAGCGATTTGAGCGCCATCGCCGTCTTCTGGATGCGCGCAATCTGCTCCGCGATTTTCTCGCGCACCTCGGTGAACAGCTGCAATTCCAAGCGTGTGGACTGCTCCTGCGCGCCGACGATTTTCTGCTCGATTTCCTTCAGCTCCGGCGTCATGTAGCGCTCGCAGTTCGCCAGCGTCTGCTTTCTGGTGTAGCGCGCCGGCACCATTTCGTAATACGACTTGCTGACCTCGATGTAGTAGCCGAACACGCGGTTGTACTGGATGCGCAGGTTGCGGATGCCCGTCTCCTCGCGTTCCTTCTGCTCCAGTTCCAGAATCCACTGCTTGCCGCTCGTGGACGCGGCGCGGTATTCATCCAGCATCTGGGAATAGCCATCGCGGATGATGCCGCCCTCGGTGATAAGAATCGGCGCATCGGGGTGAATTGCGCGGGTCAGCAGGTCGGTCAGCTCCGGCAGGGTGTCCAGCGAATCGCGGATTTCCTCCACCGCCTGACTTTTCGCCTCGCGCAGCAGCTCGCGGATTTTCGGCACTTTTTGCAGCGACGCGCACAGCGACAAGCAATCCCGCGCGTTCATCGACTTATAGGCGACCTTCGACAGCAGGCGCTCAATGTCGTACACGCCCTGCAATTCCTCCGCGAGCGTCATCGTCAGCACATGCTCCTGCGCAAACTCGCCCACCGCGTCCAGACGGCGGTTGATTTTCGCTTCGTCCACCAGCGGCTGCTCAATCCACGAGCGCAGCAGGCGGCCGCCCATCGCCGTGCTGGTTTTATCCAGCAGCCAGAGCAGGCTCCCCTTGCGGCTTCTCCCGCGGATGGATTCCGTCAATTCCAGATTTCGCCGCGTGTTGCGGTCAAGCAGCATCGTTTCGCTGCCCTGATAAATGCGCAGGCTGGTCATGTGCTCCAAGGCGTTCTTCTGCGTCTCGGACAGATACCGCATCAGCGCGCCCGCGGCACTCGCGCCCGCCTTGTACTCGTCGCTGAGTCCCAGCGGCGACAGGTCATTGAGCGCGAAATGGCGGCAGAGCGCTTCCGTCGCGTTCGCCAGCTGAAACCACGCGCTCGGCTGCTCCGAAGCATTCTGCATCTCCCGCTGCAGGCACGCGCGCAGCTTCACTTGGTCATTGCAGATGATTTCCATCGGGGAAATGCGCGCCACCTCGTCCGAGAGCGTCGTTTCCGGCTGGGTGATTTCGTGGACGTAGAATTCGCCCGTGGACACATCAGCGAACGCCAGCCCCGCGCGGTCGGCGACAAAGCAGATGCTTAACAGGAAGTTATTCGCCTTCTCGTCCAGCATCGCCGGTTCAATGACCGTGCCGGGGGTGATGATGCGCGTGACGGCGCGCTTGACCAGCCCCTTCGCCAGCGCCGGATCTTCCATCTGCTCGCAGATAGCAACCTTATAGCCGCGCTCGATGAGCTTCTCGACATAGGTATCCACCGCGTGGTACGGCACGCCGCACATCGGGGCGCGTTCACTGAGTCCGCAGTCCTTGCCCGTCAGCGTCAGTTCCAGCTCTCGCGAAGCAGTCCTCGCGTCATCGAAGAACATCTCATAAAAGTCACCGAGGCGGAAGAAAAGAATGCAGTCCTTATATTCCGCCTTGGTATCAAGGTACTGCTGCATCATCGGTGTGACGCTCGCCATGTCTGTTCCCCGCTTTCGTTCTTGTTGCAGTTTAAGGCACCACCGCACAATTCGGCGGCGCGTCTGGCGATGTCTTTTCCGCCATCTGCGGCATGCAAATTTCTCGATTTACATCCAGTAAACCTTCGAAATTTGCATTTGCATCTGACGAAAAATCCATTCGCCAGCCGACCACCTCATTTGCGCGGTGTTACCTTAACTTGCTGTTTTTATGGAATATGCCTTATTGGTTTCTTTCGCCGCTCCCGTCGCGTCTGCGGACGCGAAGTTGTTCCTTTCTGGCGCGCCAGAAAGGAACCAAAGAGCGCCCAGAGGGGGCTGAAGAGAGTGCAAGTCTGGACTTCAGCCCCCTCTGGACTCCCCCCGCCGTCAAAGTTTCTTGCGGGCGGGAGGTGCTTTTCGGCTGGCTTGCTTGATTTCTAACCTATAAAGGCGTGATTTCGTGAATAATTTTACTTTCCCAGATTAGTGGCAGCCGCCGCAAGAGGCGCAGTTGCCGGTGCAGCCGGAAGTTTGTCCGCCTTTGTCGTCTTCCGTTTCGCCGGTGACGACAAGGCGCAGGATGCGGTTCACGTTGTCCATCATGTCCTGATACTTCTTCTGCGCGTCCCGCATGTCGCGGATGATGGGGCAGTCGTTCATCGCCTGCTGCACGTCTTCCAGCTCCTGCGCGGCTTCGGCAAGCTGCGTCGGGTCAATGTCCGGCTTGCGCATCGCCTGTTCGACCGCCGTGCGCTTCTCCATGTAGGCGGCAATCGCCTTCGTCGCGTCTTCGTCCTGCGTCACCTGCTCTTCCAGCGTGTGCATGTGCTGGTAAACGTCGCTGTTCAGAATGGCTTCCGCCAGCTTCTGCGCGCACATCATAACTTCTTTCATATTGATTGTCCTTTCTGATTTGCTGCCCGTTCAGATTCTTTCACCCGTGAGCGTGTTGTTCTTCGCGCCCACAATCTTCACGCGGACGATTTCGCCCACGTCGCTTTCCGTGCCGGGGAATGTGACGGACAGCCCATGCAGCCCGTGGCCGGACACATCCGTGTCGCTGCGGCGGCTGAGTCCCTCCACCAGCACCTCTTCTTCTGTGCCGATGAACCGCTTGAGCGCCTTCTTCTGGCATTCCTCCTGCACCTTCAGCAGCTCCTGAATGCGGCGGGAGGACACGTCTTCCGGCACTTGGTTCGGCATTTTCGCCGCGCCCGTACCCGTCCGGGGCGAATAGATGAAGGTGAACGCGCTGTCATAGCCGACCTCGCGCACGAGGGACAGTGTGTCCTGAAACTGCTCCTCCGTCTCGCCGGGGAAGCCGACGATAATATCCGTCGTCAGGCCGATAGCCGGAATCGCCTCGCGCAGCTTGCGCACGCGGTCAAGGTACTGCGCGCGGTTGTAGTGGCGGTTCATCCGGCGGAGGATTTCATCGTTACCGTGCTGAACCGGCAGGTGGAACTGCGGCAGGATGTGCTTGGAATGCGCCATCACATCAATCAGCTCGTCGGACAAGTCCTTCGGATGGCTGGTCATGAAGCGGATGCGCGGGATGCCAACATCATCCAGCGCTTTGAGCAGCTGGGCGAACGTGACGGGCGTTTGGAGTCCCTTGCCGTAGCTGTTCACATTCTGCCCCAGCAGCATGATTTCCTTCACGCCGCCGTCGCGCAGCGCTTCCGCTTCCGCCACAATCGCGCTCATTTCGCGCGAACGCTCCCGCCCGCGCACATACGGCACGATGCAGTAGGTGCAGTAGTTGTCGCAGCCGTACATAATCGTGATATACGCCGCGTCATGGCGCAGGCGCTGCACGGGCAGACCCTCGGCAATCGTGTTCTGCTCCTCCACCTCCACCACCGCTTGGTCGCTTTCCAGCGCTTTGAGCATCAGTTCCGGCAGGCGGTACAGGTTCGCCGTGCCAAACGCCAAATCCACAAAGCGGTACTGCTTCAAAATTTTCTCCGCCATGCCGGGCTGCTGAATCATGCAGCCGCACACGCCAATCATCAGGCGCGGATTCTTCTTGCGTACTTCCTTGAGCCACGTCACGTTGCCCAAGGCGCGGCGCTCGGCGTTGTCGCGCACGCAGCAGGTGTTAAACAGCACAAAATCCGCCGATTCGCGGTCGGCGGCTTCCTCCATGCCCATGTCGCGCAGCATTCCGGCGAGGATTTCGCTGTCGTGCGCGTTCATCTGGCAGCCATAGGTCACAACGTGGTAGCTCTTCGGGGCATCCGGCATCAGGCGAATCTGCTGAATATACTGCCGCTGCTCTTCCAGCTGTTCTTCTGAAATGATGACAGGCTTTCTGTCACTCATGGGCTTCCTCCTGTTTTGCAAGCATTTCCCGCAGCGGCGGACGTGACCGTTTGCGCGTCATTTCCACCAAGCCGAGGGAGGTCAAGCCGTGAATCACCGTCTTCACGCGGTCGGACGCGAACGCTTCTTCCAGCGCGTCCAGCACCATCTGCCGGTGTTCCGGGGTCTTCATGTCAATCATATCAATGATGATGATGCCGCTCAAATTCCGCAGGCGCACCTGCCGCGCAATCTCGCCGCACGCTTCCAGATTCAGCCGCAGCACGGTGTCCTCTAACTCGCGCTTGCCGGTGAATTTGGCGGTGTTGACGTCAATCACCGTCATCGCCTCGCACGGGTCGATGACCAGCGTACCGCCGCTGCTGAGCCACACGCGGCGCTCCTGCGCTTTTTTTAGCTGCGACTCAATTTTATAAATGGTCAGCAGGTTTTCAGGAATCACCTGAACCGGCGCAATGCCCGCGGCTTTTTCCGCCACCGCCGGGTCATCCGTCACAATTTGGTCAATCCCGCGCGGGCGGTAATCATCCAGCACGGCTTCGAGCGTGCTTCGCGGCTGCATCAAGACGGACGGCACATGTGCGGTCGGCGCGGCGCGGCGAATCTGCTCCCACTGCTGGAACAGGCGCTCCGCTTCCGCCGCGAGTTCTTCCTCCGGCGCATTCTCCGCCGCCGTGCGCATCACCAAGCCGAAGCGCTCCTGCGCAATCGCCCTGCCCGTCTCCTTCAGCGCCTTCCGCTTGCCATCCTCCGTGATTTTGGACGACACGCCAATCATGCGGCTCATGGGCGTGAGCAGCATCGTCTCCCCGCACAGGCTGATGTCGCGCGTGAGGAACGCGCCCTTGACGCCCTGTGCTTCCTTGCGAATCTGCACAATCACCGCGTCGCCCGTTTTCGGGTAGGACAGCCCCGTGTTCTTCTCTTCCAGCGGCAGAAAGCCGTTTTTCTCCTGCCCAATATCGACGAACGCTGCCTTCATCCCCGGCACAATGCGCTCCACGCGCCCCAGCAGCACCGCTTCCGCCGTGTCGCCCTCCTGCGGGAAAAAGACTTCCGCCAGTTGCCCGTCTTCCAATATGCCAATCAGCGGCTTTTCGCCCTGATGCACAAGCAATGTTCTCATAGGTTCTCCAAGGGCGTCAGTTCGCCGTTTTCATCCCGACCCAGCAAGCCGTTTCGGATAATCAGCGCATCCGGGGCGCTTTCCTGCCCACAGAAGGTGCTAAGCGCACTTAACAGCATATCCGGCTTGCACGCCAGCGTCTCCGTCAGCACCATGACGGCATGAATCGCCGTGCCTTCGCCGGAGAGCGACACCAGCAGCGGGCGGATGTCCGTTTCCTTCATGCCGGATTTCGTGCGGCGCATGGCGAGAATGCTCGTCTGCTGGAGAAAATCAGGAATCGCCGCAATCATCTTGTTCGCCGCGTTCGCATCCTCGATTTGCAGCGTGTAATCCGCCGCCTGCACGAGCGCCATCATCGCCGGGTGCTTGTCATCCAGCGCACGGGCGAAAGAAAGCTGCAAATCCGGCGGCAGGGCGCGGTTCATTTGCTGGAGGAAATCATCCGGCGACACCTCGCGCGCCATCGTCACATCCAGAATTTCCTTTTTTCCCGCCGCCCCGGTGGACAGCGCCGACGCGAACGTCAGCAGAATATGCGGATTATACCCATTAGAATACGCCACGGGCAGCCCCGAACGGCGCAGCGCCCGCATCATCGCCCGCTGAATATCCAGGTGCCCGATGTGGCGCAAGCGGATGCCCTTTTCAAACACAGCCATTATCCGCAATATTTGCACACCCCTTTGAAGCGCTGCAGGCCGCAGCCGTTGCAGCCCTTGCGGCAGTCTTTGGTCGTCTGCGCCTTTTCCGCCTTTTCCTTCTCGCGCCACAGGAATTCTTTCGTCACGCCGCAGTCAATCACATCCCACGGCATGATTTCGTCCTTCTCGCGGCGACGGTAGGCATAGAACGCTGGATCGATGCCCAGCTCGGCAAAGGCTTCGCGCCACATGTCGTACTTGAACAGCTCCGTCCAGCCGTCGAGCATACAGCCCTTCTGGTACGCGCGGAGAAGCACCTGCCCCATTCGGCGGTCGCCGCGGGCAAAGCACGCTTCCAGATAGCTCAAATCCGACTCATGATAATTGAACGTAACGCCCTTGATGCGCAGCTTCTCGCGCAGGTGGCTCTGCTTCTCGCGCACCATCTCCTGCGTGTCCTGCGGCTCCCACTGGAAGGGCGTGAAGGGCTTGGGCACAAACACGGACGCACTGCACACCACGCGCAGTCCCTTCGCGCGCTCGCCCCTTGGCACGGCAAAGTACGCATCAACGACCTTTTTCGCCAAATCCGCAATGCCGTCCAAGTCCTCGGTCGTTTCCGTCGGCAGACCCATCATGAAGTACAGCTTGACGCTGCTCCATCCGCCGTGGAAGGCGTCGGAGACTTTGCTCATCAGGTCTTCTTCCGTCACGCCCTTGTTGATGACGTCGCGCAGGCGCTGCGTTCCGGCTTCGGGCGCGAACGTCAGGCTGGTTTTCTTCTCCTTCTGCGTCGCCTCCAGCGAATCCTTCAGCACACTGTCCAGGCGCAGCGACGGCAGCGAAATCGACACATGCTTCTCGTCCAGACGGCGAATCAGCTCGCGAATCAATTCCGCCAGACAGGTATAGTCGCCGGACGACAGGCTGGACAGGCTGATTTCCTCATACCCGGTCGTGTTCTCCAGCTGCTGCGCCAGCTCCACCAGATGCTCCAGACTCCGCTCGCGCACCGGACGATACAGGATGCCCGCCTGACAGAAGCGGCAGCCGCGCGTGCAGCCGCGCATGATTTCCAGCATGATGCGGTCGTGGATAATCTCCATATATGGCACGGGGATTTCCGTGGGATAGAACGCCTTGTCCAAATCAGGGATAATCGCTTTCAAGACCTTTTCGGGCGCTTCTGGGCAGTTCGGCTTCATGGACGCAATCGTGCCGTCCGCGTTATACTGGACGTCATAGAGCGCCGGAACGTACACGCCGCGGATGGCGCACAGGCGCTTGAGGATCGTCATGCGGCTCGCGCCCTCTTCGCGCCCCTGCATGATGACGCGGTTGAGGTCGAGAATCTGCTCTTCGCCGTCGCCGACCATGAACGCGTCAATAAAATCCGCCAGCGGTTCGGGATTGAACGCGCACGGCCCGCCCGCAACGACAATCGGGTCTTCCTCCCGGCGATTTTCCCGCAAAAGCGGAATGCCGCCAAGCTCCAGCATCGCCAGAATGTTGGAGTAGCTCATTTCATATTGCAGCGTAAAGCCCACGACATCAAAGGCGCTGAGCGGGCTGCGGCTTTCGAGCGTGAACAGCGGAACATTTTCCTGCTTCATCAGGTCCATCATGTCCACCCACGGCATAAACGCGCGCTCGCAGAGCATATCAGGCTGCTGATTCATCGCGGCATAGAGAATCTTCATGCCCAGATGGGACATGCCGACCTCATAGGTATCCGGAAAGCAGAACGCAAAATGCAGCTTCGCGCTGTCCCACGGCTTGAGCTGCGTATTCATTTCCCCGCCGGTATAGCGCGTCGGCTTCTGCACCTGATCGAGCATCCGGGCGATGGCTTCTTGGTTGATTTCGGGTTGCAAAGTGGAAGTACCTCCTTAACCGTACAGCGCAGAATTCGCGCTCATTATAATGTATCATTTTTCGCGGTCAAGGTCAACTGTTTGTCGGATGAAAATTTTGCCGCCGCCTGATTTTTGGCAAAAAACAGCCGTTTTTTGGACTTGACAAGGCGTGTTGTATGGCATATAATGGTTTTACAAAATCTGTACGGGAGGTCGTTTTCCATGCGCAACAAACGGATTCTGTCGTTTTTGGTGGCACTCGTTTCTCTGCTGACGCTGCTGCCCGCTGCTTCGGCGGCAAATGACGTGTACGTCGGGCAGACGTTCTACTTCGGCAGCTACGAGCAGGATGGCAACCTGCGCAACGGCGACGAGCCGATTCTCTGGCGCGTGTACAGCGTTGATTACGGCAGCCGGACAGTCCGCGCGGTGAGTGAGTACGGGCTGGATTCGATGGTCTACAACCGCTCGACCAGCACCACCTCGTGGCACAACAGCACCATCCGCTCGTGGCTGAACAGCACGTTCCTGTCCTCCGCGTTCACGTCGGCAGAACAGGGGCAGCTGAACAGCGTGTACGTCAGCAATTCGTCGGACTATGTGTACATCCTCAGCCAGTGGGAAATCCAGCAGTATTTGGACACGGAGCTGCTCTACGCCACGGAATACGCCCGGCAGTGCGGCGCGTACACCGCCAGCGACACGGGCACATCCTCCTACTGGGCGCGCGTGGACAGCACGTCGACCTTCGGCGTGTTCGTCGGCGCGCACGGCAGCTTCTACGACCACGGCAACAAGGTGACGGAGTTTGACAACGCCGTTCGCCCCGCCATCTGCGTCTCGTTTGACGTGGCGCTTGGCCGCTGGACGCCTTCTTCCTCCGACAGCAGCAGCGGACTGCTTGCCATGTCCAACCGCCCGATTTCGACGCGCTCCGGCCCGTCGACGAAGTACGATGAGCTTGGCACCTACTGGAACGATGGCGGCCACACGGTGACGGTGCTGTCCCGCGCGTCCGGCAACGATATCTGGTGGCTGCAGGTCGAATTTGAGTACGGCGGCAAGACTGTGCGCGTTTACACGGGTGAGCAGCGCATCGACATTGACGTCAGCCGCGTGCCGATTGAAGGCGGTGCGATCGGTTCGGGGCGCGTAACCTCCACCACGACGGCGTACTACGGGCCGGGCACGAACTACAAGCAGCATCAGCAGAAGATTTCCTCCGGCACGACCGGCGCGGTCATGGCGTGGGAGAACGGCTATGTGTGCCTGGAGTTCCAGCCGTCCGGCTCGTACCAGATTCGCCGCGTATGGCTGCCGGAGAACGTCGTCTCCATCACCTATTATTGAGCCACGGCAAGCCTTATCACCATACGCACCTGAAAAAGGCGGTTCAGCTTCATCGGCTGAATCGCCTTTTGGGTTATGTTTTCTTCCCGTGCCTGCGTCCCCCGGTCAGCAGCAGCCCGTAGCCAACCACGCCCGCCAGCAGCAGACCGCCGGCGAAAATCAAGCCTGTCACGGCGCTGTGCTCCGGCACGTCCTCGCTGCCGGAAATGCCGCCAGCCGTGTCGCGGGGCGCCAAGGCGTTTGAAATCACCTGCGCCAGCGGCAAAATCGTGTTTTGCAGGCGGATTGGCTCGGTCTCCCGCGCGCCCCAGAGCATCCGGATCGGCTCTTGCGCGTTCGCGGCAAAGTACACGTCCCGAATGAGCGTCGGGGCGGTATGGTCAAGCCCCGCCTTGACGGAGAGCGCGAAATTCTTCATCAGCGCTTCATTATCGCCGCCGCGGCGGACAATCAGGCGGATTTTCGCCGCTTTCTCGCCGCTTAAAAGCGTGTCATACTCCGCAGCATTGCTGATTTCGTCCCGCGCGACGGTCAGCGGAAAATCCGCCTGTTCAGGATTCACCGTCACCAGCGCCGCGCCCTGATTCGCAAGCCCTTCCCGCAAATCCCGCACGAGCGCCGCGTCGCCCATCAGCCCGATGGTGCGCACGGCGCTGGTCACGGGCTGCGCCGTCTCGCGGGCAGACCACGGCACATCGGGCAGCGTCTCCGTGCCATCCTCGCGCAAGACCGCCTGCTGCCCCTCTACCGCAATCACCCGGTGGCGCGTGCCATCCGCCGTCAGCAGCACATCCCCGACGGCGGGGGGAACATCCAGCCACGCCAGCAGCGTCCCCTGCTCATCCGCCAAGCGATACGCCGATTTCTCCGCCGCCATGGCAGAACTGCTGAGCAGCAGCATCAGCAGCAAAAGCAGCGTCAGAAGCTTCCTCATCCGCGGTGTCCCCCTTTCACGCCCGGCGGGGTCAGCAGGAAAATGGCGGTTCGGCGCACAATTTCCGCCAGCGCGGTGGATACGCTTGCGCACAGCAGCGCTGCATCCGTCCACGGCTGCACGTCCGCGCGGAGAACCCCCGACACGCCCGCTGCGCCCTGCGCGACGAGCATCCCCATCAAGCTGCACAGGAGCATCCCGCGCCGGCTGACCCCCAGAAAGCACGCCGCCGCCCCGATGAGCATCGCGCACGCCCAGAGCGCATCCGCCTGCCCATCCGACAAAATCAGCACAAGCAGCCCCATTGCCCCGGCGATCACGCTGCCCAGCAGTACGCGCACCAGCTCCCGGCGCGGGCGGATGGTCATCATCAGGCGCACAGAAGCCGCCGCCGTCACCGCCAGCCCCGCTGGATTCACCCGCGCCGCGCCAAGCCGGACATCCGGCATCAGCAGCGCCGCGAGCATTGCCAGCAGCCACGCGCCCGCCGTCCGCTGGCGAATCCCCAGCCGCTCCCACGCGCCGGAAAGCACGCCGGAGAACGTGAGCACAAGCAGAATGGTTGCCAGCAGCATCCCCACCGTCATGTTTTTCGCCTCCCTTTTCGGGTTCAGTATGCGCGCTGGAGGCGGTTTCATGCGCGGCGGAAAAAGATAGCGTCTTTTTGCGGAAAAACCCTGTCGAAACCCTTGACGATTCGCACTTTATTTGATAAAATTTTCATAGGGAGTGTTCTTTTATTTTATCACTTATTATTTATGGAGGCAATTATGAGCATCGACAATCAGCTTCTCTTCTGTTATCTGGAGGAGGACAATATCCAACAGGCGTATTTCCGCGTTCGCCCGCTGCTGACCCCGGACGCTGACATCCGTCAAGAGGCGATGAACCAGTTTCCGGTGGAAGGCTGCCTGCGCATCGTCCCTGACCGCAACGAACAGCACACCTTCAAGAGCCGGATGCGCGACCTTGGGCATTATTGTCTGGTTGACTTGGCGAACCTGCCCGCCGAAGCTACAAAAATCCGCACAAACAAGAATTTCCGCCCTGACAGGGGGGAGCCGAACCAGTTTATCCTCTATTCCGACACCGTGCATGAATTGCCCGCGCACAGCTTTTATGAGGTGATTTCCGCCCCGGCGGATGATGCCGCGGTGGTGGCGGAAACGGCGATTACGCCCCTGTTCTATCTGCGCGCGGACAACGTGCTGTACGGGCCTGTGTGCAAAAATGACCCGGAAAAGCCGCAAAAGAGCAGTGGGATGGCGGGAATGCTGTTCACGCTGCCCTGCCCGGACGGCGTGGAGCGCACGATTCTCTGCCTGAAGGATGCGCCCACGGCGGTGCGTCCCGCGCCAATTCAGCGGCAGATGCGCCCCAAACCCATCCGCTTTGACCGTCCGTTGGACGCGGCAGCCGTTCCGGCGGCTGCACCGAGTGCCGCGGCTGCCCCGGCTGACCCGGTCGTCCCGGCAGACCCGATCGCCTCGACAGACCCAGTCGCCCCGGCAGACCAGACTGTCCCCGAAGCACCCGCGGCGGAGAAGCCCGCGGAAAAGGCGGACGCGGCGGATGAATCCCTGCCCATCGGCGAAACGCTGAACATTCTGGACGAAACGAAGGATTTTGAAGAGACGCTGCAAAGCCTGAATACAGGCGTATCCGACAGTGCGAACCTTCTGCATCAGCAGCAGACGCGCCCGGTGAAAATGCCGCCGAGCATGATGAAAACCGGCCCGCTGACCGGCACGCCGCTCGTCCGCACGCCGCTGCGCACCTCCCCCCAGCCGAGCAAAAACCGCGTGCAGGAGACGGTGAGCAGCCAGTGGTACGTTGGCAAATACGAGCCGCCGGCGCAAAACCTGCCCAACGGCACATCCATGCGCCCCATTGACAACCCCGTGGCGGACGCGGTGAACGCCTTCCGCGCCGCGTGGCGGATGCCCGAAGCGCGCGAGCAGCTGATGGACTTCATGCTCTCTCTGGACGGGCTGCGCTCCAAGCTGGAGCCCCGCATTTGCAAGGACCGCAACATCACCGCGCTCCAGCGCGTGCTGCGCGACCGCCTGCAGGATTTGGAGGCGGAGCGCCTGACTGCCCTGTGCCAGCTGGACAAGGCGCGCCGCGACATGGACGGCTTCAAGCAGGAAATTATCGCCGGCATGGCGAACCGCCTGCAGAAGGAAACGGGCAAGCTGGAGAGCGACCGCGATGCGTGCGAAGCGCAGGTGGCGTCGCTCAAGACCGAACTGAACAGCCTGACCGTGCAGCGCGATTCCCTGCTCAAGCACATTGACACACTGCAGAACGATGCGCTCCCCGCGACCATCTCGAAGCTGCTGGGCGACTTGCAGCTGAACATCCCGCTGACGGGTCAGCCGCTGCGCATGAGCCCTGTGAGCGGGCAGCAGGCGACGCTGGACGAACTGCTGGCACGCCTGACGGCTGTGTGCGGCAAGTGCGGGCTGACGCTGACAAAGAATCAGGGGATTGCGCTGCTGCTCCTGCTGGCGATGAGCGACCGCATCGGTATTGTGTCGTCCACCCCCGCGCCCGCCGCGACGCTGATCCACAACATCGCCGCCGCAATGGGCTGGGAACGCAGCTTTGCGCACCAGATTTCCGCTGAACAGCGCCCGATGGTTGCCCTGCGCCCCGTGGACGCAACGCCCGTGCTGCTTTTGACGAGCTTGCCGAACTATGCGCCGATTTCCGGAATGCACAAGCTGCTTTTGTCGCGCAGCAGCATCGGTTTGACCCGCAACGCCGCCTACGACGCCGGGCAATGGCCGATTCTGCCGCTCCCCGCGCTGCCGTTCATCCCGGAACTGCCGGCGGATGACGCCGCGCCAATCAGCCAAGCCGCGCTGACCGCCCTGCTGGACGCCACGAGCGTCGCCAAGACGTCGGACGAGGAAATCACCGCCGTGCTCTCCCCGATTTTCGCGATGGTACCGCCGCTTTCGGGCGCCGCGCGGGCGGAAATGTACCGCTTCATCCGCGTTGCCGCCGCCCTGATGGAGGGCGGGCTGCCCGTCGCGCTGGACTTCGCGATTCTGCTGTGGGTTGTGCCGATGGTCGACCGCACGAGCCGGAATTTTGCGGATTTCAAGGCGCTGCTGGATGAATATCCGCTGTCGCAGGCGAAGCTGTAAAATAAAGGTAACACCGCACAAATGAGGTGGTCGGCTGGGGAATGGATTTTTCGTCAGATGCAAATGCAAATTTCGAAGGTTTACTGGAGGTAAATCGAGGAATTTGCATGCCGCAGATGGCGGAAAAGACATCGCCAGACGTGCCGCCGAATTGTGCGGTGGTGCCTAAATGCAAAACGCAGTCTGACGAGACGTGTCAGGCTGCGTTTTTTGATTGCTTTATTTCCGATGCTGTTTCTTCATAGCGTTGCGCTGTCATGCAGAGATTTCGCCTCTGCGGAGGCGAGGAGGGGGCTTTCCGCTCGCCCCCTCCACCCCTTCGGCGCCGCAGCTTTTGGGGATAATCCATAGAATGAGCGACCGTAACAATTTTCTATAGCAAATCGTGTTTGGCGTTCTCCCCTGAAAAATCTTTTGTGGAGGACGATTCGCGCCCGCCGCGCTTGATTCCGCATTCCGAATTCCGAATTGCTCATTCCTCATTGCTCATTGTCTCTGCCTCCAGCGCATCAAGCGTCTCCGCAATCGCCTGCGCAAGGTACGGAATGCCGCAGAGGACTTCCTCCAGCGTGTTCTCGTTCGTGCCGCACTCAATCAGGACGCAGCGCGGCGCGATATGCTGGTTGAAGCGTCCCGTGCGCACCTTCACGTCGCGCGAAAGACCCTCGCACTGGGCTTCGAGCTTGTCCGTCAGCAGCTCCGCAATGTGCAGGTTCGCGGCAAAATCCGGCATTTCACGATAGCCACCGGTCGTTCCCTTGCCAACAAGCACCATGAAGCGTGCCGCGTCCTCGCCGCCGATGTTGACGGTGCGGCGGATGGTGGAGGTGGACGAAATCGCGTCGCGGTGCAGGTCGATGTAGAGGTCATAGGTTTCGCCAGATGCCGTTCGCTGCTCCAGCATTGTCAGGGAACGCGCGTAAGCATCCGCCAATTTGGGCGGCTCAAACGCCGTCGTGTCATGCACGACCGTATAACCCAGCGCCGTCAGCGCACGGGTCAGCGCCTCGCCCACCGCAACGACGTTGTAGCGTTCGTCCTTCGTGCGCCACTTTTCCGTCTCCTGGTATCGTTCGTCGGTCTGCCGGTACGCCTCCCAAGTGTGCGTGTGGTAGATGAGAATCGCGCCGTGGTGCTGCTGCGCTGCCGGGCGGATGACCGTCATCTCGAAAGCGGGCGACAGTGTGATAGTCGGCGCGGGATTTTCCGTAGGCGCGGCGGTTTCGGGGACATCCGGCATCCCGTCGGTAAAGTCAAACGACGCTTCGCCCGCGGCACGCCCGAACAGCAGCGCCGCGCACACAAGTCCCGCCATCATCCGCCGAAGCGCCTTCATGTCCTCCACCGCCTTTCATCCATCGGTGGATTGTATGCGGCACAAACGCCAATTATGCGCGTCAGTGCAGGCAGTGCGACAGCTCTTCCATCTCCAGATTCGTTTGCAGCGCGCTGTTGATTGCCAGCGCGAGCAAGTCCGCCAGCCCCGCCACCAGCTCGTCGATGTTGCGCGGCGTAACCACGAAGTCACGCGGATAGCCGCTGGTTAGCTGTTCCGCAAGTGCCTGTGCGTCGCCTGATTCGCGCTGCATCATATCCGCCAGCGCATCGCGGACGATGGTCGAAGCGTACACGACGAGCGGGATACCCACCGCAATCACCGGAACGTGCATCGTCTCGGCGGTGATGCCCTTGCGGTGGTTGCCCACGCCGCTGCCGGGGCGAATGCCGGTGTCGGTCAGCTGAATCGTCGTGCCGATGTGCGCCGTTTCCATCGCCGCGAGCGCATCCACCACAATCACGGCGGATGGCTTCACGCGCTCCGCAAGCCCCAGCGCCAGCTCCGCCGTCTCCACGCCTGTGATGCCCAGCACCCCCGGTGCAACGGCGCACACGCTCCGCAGGCGTTCCTCCTGCATGTGCCGCGTGACGAGGATTCCGCTGACCACCCGGTCGCCCAGCGCGTCCGCCGTCATCCGTCGATTGCCCAGCCCCAGCACCAGCACGTCGCCCTGCGGCGGCAGCATCATCCGCAGCATCTGCGCCACCTCGCGGGCGATGTCCATCCGCTCCTCCGGCAGCATGTGCGGCAATTTCGGGTGTGTCAGCGTCCAGTACAGCCCCTGCGCCTTGCCGAGCCGCTCCGCCGCCTTCTCCGACGACACGCGCACCCACGTCACCTCCGCGCCCGCCTGCTGCTGCGTGTGCACCGACACGCCCTCGCCCATGCCGCCGGGGCGGACAGTGCGCTCCATCGCCAAGTCTGTTCTGTAATCCATACGCATTCCTCCTTTTTGAGGAAGGATGCGCCGGATTTTCATTTTGTATACACGAAAAAAAAGCGGCGCCCGCTGCATCACGAACGCCGCCGAACAAGGAACAATTCTCTTCTGAAACCACTGCTTGACAGATGCGATTTACCCGATGATTTCGCCCTTCGCGTTGAACACCGGCAGCTTTTCGAGGTAGATGAGATCCGTGCGCTCCTGCGCGTCGCCCTCCGCCAGAATCGCCATGCGGCCCACGATTTCGCCGCCTGCCTGATTGACCAGCGCTTCCAGCGCGTGGAGGGATTCGCCCGTGGAAATCACGTCGTCCACAATCAGCACACGCTTGCCCTTCATCAGCGCCGCATCCGCGCCGTCGAGGTAGAGCTTCTGCACCGCTGCGGTCGTAATGGACTTCACTTCCACGCCGACGACATTCTGCATGTACAGCTTCGCGCCCTTGCGCGCCAGCAGCCACTTCTTGTCGCCATGCTGACGAGCCATTTCATATGCCAGCGGAATGCCCTTCGACTCCGCCGTGATAAGGTAGTCATATTCCGGCGCTTTCTTGAGCAGCTCCGTCGCGCACGCCATCGTCAGCTCACAGTCGCCGAAGATGACAAACGCGCCAATATACAGGTTGTCGTTCACGCGGCAAATCGGCAGCGCGCGCTTCAGCCCCGCGATGGTCATTTCATGCGTCAACATAATTCCGTATCCCCTTCGTTATTTCCAAATTGTAGCGGCGCATTCTCGTGCGCTTTTTACAATCTATTGTACCGCGAAATTTCGCTTCTGTCAATTGATTTCCCAACATTTTTGGACAAACCGGCACGTTTGTACGGATTCATCATACGAATTCGATTCTAAAACATGGCATCGGGCATAGCAGATTTTTCGTTCTGGCAAAGCTGAGTGAAGCGAGGCGTACTGGAGGTACGCACGAGCGGAACGATGCAAAGCCAGGGCGGAAAAGATGCTGTGCGAATGACATGCTTTAGATGAGAATTAGTATCAGAGCAGGATGCAGATCATGCCGCCGTCGCCATCGTTGATGATGCGTGTCAGCGTCTCCTGCACCTTCTCCTGCGCGTCGGCAGGCATCCGCATCAGCTTGCCGTTCAGCCCCTCGCGCACCATGTCGCTCAGCGGCTTGCCGAAGAAGGACATCGCCCACATCTTCTGCGGGTCGCTCTCCAGCTCGCTGCTCATCTGCCGCGCCAGCTCCTCGGACTGCTCCTCCGTGCCGACGGTCGGGGTGACTTCCGTCTCGATATCCACGCGAATCAGATGCAGCGACGGGGCATGCGCTTTCAGGCGGATGCCGAACTGCCCGCCCTGCCGCACGATTTCCGGCGCTTCCATCGTCATCTCCGCCATCGTCGGCGATACCAGCCCGTAGCCCGTCTCGCGCACGGATTTCAGCGCCCCGGCGATCTGGTCGTACTCCGTTTTCGCCGCGACCAGCTCCTTCATCAGGCGCAGCAGGTGCTTATCGCCGTGGATTTCTGTGCCGCATTCCTCGCCCAGAATGCGGTTGAACATCCCGTCCTTCATCGTCAGCGACAGGTCGATTCGCCCCTCGCCGGGCCGAAGCTGTTCCAGCTGCACGCCATCCAACTCGCTGCACGACGCGAACGCAGGCGTCAGCAGGTTCGTCTCGCGCATCCGGTGCGTCTCCTGCCCCGCCTTCTTCAGCCCTGTCAGCACTTCCTGCACGAGATAATGCCCCTCATCCAGCGCTTCCAGCCACTTCGGGACGCTCAAGCGCACCTGCCGCACGGGGAATTCCAGCAGCACGGATTCCAGCACCTTCTGCACGTCCGCGCTCTGCATGTCCTTCACGCTCATCAGCATGACCGGCACGCCATACGCCTCCTGCAAATCAGTACGCAGCGTCTGCGCATCGGGGCTGTTCGGCGCGGCGGAATTGAGGATGATGACGAACGGCTTGCCCAGTGCTTTCAGCTCGCTGACGACGCGGTTCTCCGCCTCGATATAGGCGCTGCGCGGCAACTCGGCGATTGTGCCGTCCGTCGTCACGACGACGCCGATGGTCGCGTGGTCAGTCATCACCTTGCGCGTACCGACTTCCGCCGCCTGTTCGAAGGGAATATCATGGTCATACCACGGCGTATGCACCATGCGGCTGCCGGTTTTGTCCACCGAACCGAGTGCGCCGCGCACCATGTAGCCCACGCTGTCCACCAGCCGGACGCGCACAGGGGCGTTGTCGCTCAGGCTGACCGTGACGGCCTCGCTGGGCACAAACTGCGGCTGCGTCGTCATGATGGTTCTGCCCGACCCGCTCTGCGGCAGCTCATCCGCAATGCGCTCTTTGCGCGCGCCTTCGGGGATTTTGGGCATCACCAGCAATTCCATCAGGCGGGTGATAAAGGTGCTTTTGCCCGTCCGCACCGGCCCTACAACGCCCAGATACACGTCGCCGTCGGTGCGCTCGGCAATATCGCGATACAAATCAAACGTCGCGCTTTCCATTTCTGTCCCTCCTCTGCTTCGCTTGCTCCACCATATGAGGGAGGGGTGAAGTTTAGACTTGCCAGCGTGGGAAAATGCAAAATCCGCACGCACGCAAAAAGGGAAAGCAGATTGCTCCGCTTTCCCTTCTGTGTTCTGTTTCCGAGTTCAGGGCTGTGGGTTGTGACGTCCCGCATCCCCGCACCGTACTCAGACGCGCTTGACTTCCTTGATCTTCGCAGCACGACCCTGCAGAGAACGCAGGTAGTACAGCTTGGCGCGACGCACCTTGCCGTGACGGATGATGGTGATGCTGCCCAGACGGGGAGAATGCACGGGGAACGTGCGCTCCACACCGATGCCGTAGGACACGCGGCGCACCGTGAAGGTTTCACGAATGCCGCCATTGCGCTTCGCAATCACAACGCCCTCAAAAGCCTGAAGACGCTCCGTCTTGCCTTCCACAACCTTCACCATCACCTTGACGGTATCGCCAACGGCAATCGCGGGGATGTCGGTACGCAGCTGCTTCGCTTCGATAGAACGGATAATTTCGCTCATGTTGGTTCCTCCTTCCTTCATAGACGTTCGTATCCGGCTCCGCATGAGGTCAGAGTTTTCCGGAAAGAGGACCGCCCGTATGTCACGCCGATTATTATACCACACTGCATAGGCATTTGGCAAGGGGGTTTTTGCATTTTCTCCGGCATTTTTCGGGGAAAATTTGCGGATTTGCCCCGCTTATACTATTTTCAGATAGGAATGCGCAAGCAGCTGGCGCAGTTGAATCTGGAAATCGTATTATACCCGCCCGTTGACCTCTTCCGGCGTTTTGAAGGACGGAAGCAGCTTGTGCATACACGCCTTGATATCACCGTGATTGTCGAGGCATTCGTGCAGCGTGCGCAGCATGTTCTCCACGTCCGCCCACTCCACCTGCTCCGGCTTGGCGATGAAAATCTTTTCCTTGCTCGTCGCGGTGTCGGTTTCCTCGTCACGCAGAAGCTCCTCGTAGAGCTTTTCGCCCGGACGCAAGCCGGTATAGACGATTTCCACCGGTGGCTTCAAGGGGTCGGAATACAGCTGAATCATGCGCTCCGCCAGTTCGCGGATTTTGACGGGCTTGCCCATGTCCAGCACGAACAACTCGCCGCCGCGGGCAATCGACGCGGCTTGCAGCACAAGGCTCGCCGCCTCCGGGATGGTCATGAAGTAGCGGATGATGTCCGGGTGCGTCAGCGTGACCGGGCCGCCCGCGCGAATCTGCCGCTCGAACAGCGGGACGACGCTGCCGTTCGACCCCAGCACATTGCCGAAGCGGACAGCGGTGAACTGCGTCGTGCTGCTCTGCTTCTGCATGGCTTCGATGATGATTTCCGCCATGCGCTTCGAGGCACCCATGACGTTGGTGGGGTTGACCGCCTTGTCGGTGGAGATCATCACGAACCGCTTTGCGCCATGCTCCTTGGCGCACTTGGCGACGTTATATGTGCCGAAAACGTTGTTGCGCACCGCCTGTTCGGGGCTGTCCTCCATCAGCGGGACGTGCTTATGCGCCGCCGCGTGGATGACGATTTCCGGCTTAAACTCATCAAACACCTGATTCAGCGTCGCTTCATCGCGAATCGAACCGACGCGCAGGACGACCGTGTTCTTGACAATCTCGCCGTACTTGTTTTTCAGCTCGGCGAACAGGTCATACATGTAGTTTTCGCTGATGTCGTACAGCACCAGCTTTTCGGGGATGAACGCCATCATCTGCCGGCACATTTCCGACCCGATTGACCCGCCGCCGCCCGTGACCAGCACGCGCCGCCCGGCAATCACCTGTTCCACTTCGGACATATCGAGATGCTTCTCGTCGCGCCCCAGCAAGTCCGCGATGTTGATGTCGCGCATCTGCCCCTGCCCGCCGTTCATCTCCTGCATCACGGTATAGCGGCGGACGTGGCAGCCGGTGTCCACACAGGTGTGCATCAGCTCCGTCAGGTCGGATTTCGGCGTGGCAATGGCGATGATGATGTCGTCAATCGCGTACTGCTTGACGTAGTCAGCGATTTTCCCCGTATCCATCACCACGCGGACACGCCCGATGCGGGTGTTGCGCCGGCTCTCGTCGTCATCCACCACAATCACCGGCACGCAGTCGCCATAGCGTCCTGCCTGCATATCGCGGATGACCTGCGCGCCGCCCCAGCCGCCGCCGACGACCATCACGCGCCGTGCCTTGGCGCTGCCGCCGGTGAAGAAGTGCGTCCATCCGCCGCCCTGCGCGACCTTGATGACGAACCGGCTTGCCGCAAGCATCACCATCAGCAGCAGCCACTGCACAAGGTAGACCGGGCGCGGCATGAGGAAGATGTTCGGTTCGCGGCGAATCGAATAGCACAGGAACGACACGAGATACGTTATCCCCGTGCCGCCGAGCGTACCGCAGGCGATTTGCAGCAGCAGATCCACGCCCGCGTATTTGAGGATGCCGCGGTAGAAGCCCATCATATGCAAAAGCGCGACGGTGGAGACAATCAGCAGCGGCAGACTGCGCCAGACGTGGAGGATATGCGCTGCCGGGGCGTGCATGTCATAATACACCTGCAAGCCCATCAGCAGCGAAGCCGAAATCAGCAGCGCGTCCAGGAGCATGAGCAGCCCCATGCGCATGGTCTGATTGGCGAAAACGGATTTTTTCTTCAAAGTGGAAGCAGCTCCTTTGCCTTTTTCCCGAACGCAGCGAAAATAGACGTGTTTCGCGCGTCCTCTTCATTATAGGACACTTGCGCGGCAAATGCAAGCGGCTGAGGGGCTTTTTGCGGCGTTTCTACTACTATTATGGCGTTTGCAGGCTGCTGGTCAGCCCCAAGCGAATCATGCGGTCGCTGAGGACTGCCATGTCGTCGGCTTTCTCCACGCAGTCGCGCTCCAGCCACGTCCGCAGCAGACCCACAAAGCCCAGCGCGCCGAACGCATAGCTGTAATCGAACGTCACTTCGTCCTTCTTCATCATCAGCCATTCGCGGCGGAAGGCCTCCTGCACCACGTCGGACAGCTTTTTCAGGAACTTCATATCGCCGTTCTGCCCCAGCAGCACTTGGCACAGTTCCTTGTTCTCCTCCACCAAATGGAACAGCTCCTTCAGCACGGGCAGTGTATGCGTAAGCACGGTTTCGCCCTTATGCGCGGCAATCAGCTGGTTCACCTGATTGAACAGATCCTGCTCGATGCTGTCCAGCATGTCGAATATATCGCGGTAGTACAGGTAGAACGTGCCGCGGTTGACGTCCACCAAATCTGCCAGCTCGCGCACGGTAATGTCCTGCACCTGCTTTTCCTTCATCAGCTGAATCAGCCCGTGGGTAAGCAGCTTCTTCGTCCGGCGCACCCGGCGGTCTTCCTTCTTCTCCGGCTTAACCTGCATCGTATCCTTTTCTGTCATCATGGCGACCCCCTTGTTTTTCAACTCTTTCGCCAATTTTGTTGATTGTTTCCGCAATTGACGTTTGTCCTGTCGCTTAATCAGCGTCCGAAACTGAATCTGATGATTGATTTTCGGTACACATGCTATTATACTATCTCTCGTTGAGAAAGTCAACACATTGTTCACTAAAAGTTATGGATTTCAGAAAAGGAGGAACTGTTGTGAACCGATTCGCAAGGTGGATTGTCAAGCACCGTGTTGCCGTCGTCATCATCTGTCTGCTGATGCTGATTCCGTCGGTGCTGGGCATGAACGCCACAAAGGTCAAGTATGACCTGCTGTATTATCTGCCGGAAGACCTTGACACAGTCAAGGGGCAGAACATCCTGATGGAAGAGTTCGGCAAGGGCGCGTTCTCCCTGTGCATCACGGAAGGGATGAGCGAAACCGACCAGCAGGCGCTGGAGGACGCCATCCGCGACGTGCCGCATGTGGATACGGTCATCGGCTATGCGTCCATCACCAAGGGCACAATTCCTTCCGAGATTCTGCCGGACGAATACCGGGACATCTTCGAGAAGGGCGACGCGCGGCTGATGGCGGTGTTCTTCGATGATACGTCGTCGGCGGAAGGCACGATGGAAGCCATTGCGCAGATCCGCAAAATTGCGGGGCAGCAGTGCTTCGTGTCCGGTCTGTCGGCGGTTGTGACCGATACCAAGCAGCTGGTGGAGGATCAGGAAGCCATCTACGTCGCCATCGCCGTTGCGCTGTGCTGCGTCGTGCTGATGCTGACAATGGACTCCATCCTCCTGCCGTTTATCTTCCTGCTGTGCATCGGCGTGAGCATCCTGTGGAACATGGGCACGAACTACTTCCTCGGTGAGATTTCCTACATCACCAAAGCAGTCGCCGCCGTGCTGCAATTGGGCGTGACGCTGGACTACTCCATCTTCCTGTGGCACAGCTACAAGGAAGAGCAGCAGACCTATTCGGACAAGGACGAAGCGATGGCGAGCGCCATCTGCAAGACCATTTCCTCCATCGTCGGCAGCAGCCTGACGACGGTCGCGGGCTTCGTCGCCATCTGCTTCATGAGCTTCACGCTCGGCCGTGACCTCGGCATCGTGATGAGCAAGGGCGTTATCCTCGGCGTGCTGGGCACGGTCATCCTGCTGCCCTGCGTCATCCGCCTCCTTGACCGCGCGCTGGAAAAGACCTCGCACAAGCCGCTGCTGCCCAGCGTTGCGGGCATCAGCAAGTTCGTCACGAAGCACTACAAGGTGCTGTTCGTCGTCCTGATTGTGCTGTGCATCCCGGCATTCTACGGCTACAACAATGTCGGCAAGTATTACGACATGTCCGCCTGCCTGCCGCAGGAGCTGGAAAGCGTGAAGGCGAACACGAAGCTGTCCGAAACCTTTGACGTGTCCACGAACCACCTTGTGCTGGTCGATGCGGACGTGCCGCAGAAGGACGTCGTCGCCATGACGGACGAAATGGCGGAAGTCGATGGCGTGAAGCAGGTGCTGTCGATTGACTCGCTGCTGGGCGCGGGCATCCCCGAAAGCATCGTGCCGGACGAAATCCTCAGCGAGCTCAAGAGCGACGAATACCAGCTGATGCTGATTTCCTCGGAATACATTATTTCCTCCGACGCGGTGAATCGGCAGATTGATGAGCTGAACGAAATCCTCAAAAAGTACGACGAGGGCGGGATGCTCATCGGCGAAGCGCCCTGCACGAAAGACCTCATTTCCTGCACCGACCACGACTTCGAGGTCGTCAGCCTGATTTCCATTATCGCCATTTTCCTGATTATCGCGCTGGTGCTGCGCTCGATTTCCCTGCCGGTGATTCTGGTCGCCGTCATTGAAACCGCGATTGCCGCAAACCTTTGCATCCCCTACTACACAAACGTGACGCTGCCGTTCGTCGCGCCGATTCTGATTTCGACCATTCAGCTGGGTTCGACGGTGGACTACGCCATCCTGATGACGACGCGCTACTTGCAGAACCGCCGTGCGGGATCTGACAAGCGCGAGGCCGTCAGCAAGGCGGTCGCGTCCTCCGCGCAGTCGATTCTCGTCAGCGGCATCGGCTTCTTCGCCGCGACGTTCGGCGTGGGGCTGTACTCCAATGTCGATATTATTTCCTCCATGTGCTCCCTGATGGCGCGCGGCGCGCTGTGCTCGGTGGTGGTCGTGCTGTTCCTGCTGCCGGCGGTGCTGCTGGTGCTGGACAAGGTGATTATCCACACGACGCTGAAAATGAACGCGAAGAACTGATTATAAGTTGAAAGGATGGTAACTCCGATGAAAAAGCGTGCTTTTGCTCTTATCACTGCGCTTTGCATGACGCTGACCTGCTTTGCCAGCGCGGAAACCGTGAAACACGAGCGTGTTTATGCCGTGACGAATGCCGACGGCGACGCGCTGACCGTCATTGACAACGTTCGCCTTGAAAACGGCGACGCTTTGACGGAAATCGACGACCGGACGCTGCTGACCGCGCTGGAAAACGTCGGCGGCACGGAAAAATTCACCCAGAGCGGCGAAACCGTGACGTGGAAAGCCGACGGAAACAGCATCATCTATCAGGGCACGTCGGACAAGGCGCTGAACGTGACCCCCGTCGTCCACATGACGCTGGACGGCAAGGAAGTCACCGCCGCGGACGTGAAGAACGCATCCGGCGAACTGGTGATGACCGTCTCCTACCGCGCCGAATCCCCCTTCCTCGCCGTGACGGTGATGCCGCTATCTGACGACGTGACCAGCGTGACCGTGGACAACGGCGCGGTGCTGACCGACGGCGCGCACAGTTTCCTGATGGGCTTCGGCGTTCCCGGCGCGGATGCGGATTTGGAACTGCCCGATTCCTTCACCATGACGGCGCATGTGGATCATGCCGACCTGAACTGGATGATGACGATTGCGACAGCGCAGCCCGTGAAGGTGCTGACCGACGCACTCTCCGACCACGCGGCGGACGCGCGCACCCTCGTCAGCGACCTGACGGCGGGGCTGAACGCGCTGGCGGACGGCTCGGAAATTCCCGAAAGCAACGAGGATATTCACGAACTGCTGACCGCGCTGAACACGCTCTTTGACGGCGCAGCGCAGCTCAAGGACGGCTCCATCACCCTGCTGGACGGCGTAAAGACGCTCAAGGACGGCTTGGATACGCTAAGCAGCAACAGCACTGCGCTCAACGACGGCGCGGCGCAGCTGTTTGCCGCTGTGCTGGATACCGCGAACACGCAGCTGGCCGCCGCGGGACTGGATGCGCTGAGCATCGAAGTGCCGGCGCTGACCGCCAGCAACTACGCTGCCGTGCTGGATGACCTGATTGCCCAGCTTGACCCCGCTGTCATTGACAAGACCATCGAGAATTTGGCGAAGGCGCAGGTGCGCGAGGCGGTCATGGCGCAGGAGGACAAGGTTCGCGAGGCCGTGACCGAAGTGGTGCGCGGTCAGGTGCGTGACGCGGTTGCCGCGCAGGAAGAAACCATCCGCGCCGCTGTGACCGACGTAGTGAAGGAACAGGTGCGTCAGGCAGTTGCGGCACAGGAAGACACCATTCGCGCGGCAGTGACGCAGGCGGTTCAGGCGCAGGTGCAGGACGCGGTTCAAGCGCAGGAGGATACCATCCGCGCCGGCGTGACGCAGGCGGTTCAGGCGCAAGTGCTGGAGGGCGTGCTGGCGCAGGCGGGTCTCAATATGACGGCGCAGCAGTATCAAGACGCGGTTGCGGCGGGTCAGGTGCCGGACGCGCAGCAGAAGCAGATCAGCGCGGCGGTTGACCAGATGATGGCGTCCGATGACATCAAGGCGAAAATCGAAGCGGCTGTGACCGTGCAGGAAAATCAGCTGGTCGCGCAGAACATGGCGTCCGGCGACATCAAGGCGAAAATCGAATCCGCCGTCGCCGATCAGGAAAATCAGCTGATTGCCCAGAACATGGCATCAGACGACATCAAGGCGAAGATTGAATCCGCCGTCGCCGAACAGGAAGACAAGCTGGTGGAAGAGAATTTCGCATCCGCCGATGTGCAGGCGAAGCTGGAAGCCGCTGTGACCGAGCAGATTGACAAGCTGGTGGAAGAGAACTACGCCAGTGCGGACGTGCAGAACACCGTCCGCGAAAAGAAGGCGAGCATTGCCGCGGCGGTGGATTCGCTCAAGCGCCTGAAGGAGCAGCTGGCATCCGTGGAGACGTTCGTGAACGGCCTGAAGGCGTACACCGACGGCGTGGCGCAGGCGGGCAACGGCGCATCCCAGCTCTACGACGGCGCAAACACGCTGTCGGGCGGCATGACGGAGCTTTCCGACGGCTTGGCGGAACTCAAGGCGAAGCTGACCGAAGAAGGGCTTGACCTGCTGAGCGGCGACGTGCAGAAGGCGCTTGACCTCTTCGACAACCTCGAAAGCCAGATGGCGAATGTGCCGAGCTTCGACCTCGTGGCGGACGGCATGGCGCATGACATGCTGCTGATTATCCGCACGGACTTGCAGAAATAAGCGCAAAGAAAAGGAACCCGTTTCCCCTGCTGAAAAGCGAGGATTCGGGTTCCTTTTTTATGCGTCCTTCTTGCTTTCCGTGTTTGCGCGAATCGCGTGGGTGTCCTCCACCAGCTGACCAAAGCCGTAGAGCAGGAACGAGCCAATCCACGAGACCAGCACACCGACGATGATGGTCATGATGCCCGCGACAACGCCTGCGCCGCTATTAGCCCGCACAAACTCGCCGTTCAGCCGATACGTCATGGATGAGCCGCCAGCCATGAGGGCAAGCCCCGTGATGACCCAGCAGATGATGCCAATCCAGCAGAGCACCTTCGCCAGCACCTGAATCTTGTGACCGATGTTATTGAACATGAAAAAAGCCTCCTTTTTCGCGCCTTTTCGTCGCAATTTTAGTATATGCATCTGTCTGTTTTTTGTCAAGCACAAAGCACAAAAAACGCGTCCACAGATGCAGGCCGTGAACGCAGGAAGGTAGAGTAAGTTGTGTGTCAGGCTTTTGTGCAGTAATCCTTGTACCACAGGAACGCGGGCTGGTAGGTGATGGCGGATTCCTCGCAGTCCATGCAGAAGCGGCGAATCGCCTTCTTCTGCGCCGCCGTGAGGGGCAGCGTCTGCGCCGTCCGCGCGCCTTGAATCACCCACCGTGCCTCCGCCGCATCCGACGCTTCCAGCAGCATCTTCATGCCGACTTTCCCCAGTGGAATCGCCATCGTTTCCAGAAAGCCGCCGTCCTTGTCGCCGCGCATGGTGTACTGCTGCACGTTGTCGGGCAGAATCGCGTACGTCGTATCCCCCGTGCGCAGCTCCATCCGGCGCACCTGAAACAGCATTCCCTCGCTGTACACGGACAGCATCACCCGCGGAAGCGCCTCGATTTCGCCGCCGCGCGGACGAATGTGCACGTCCAGCGACAGCACCACGCTGCCGTCGTCGCTCGTCACCTCGCACTGTTCCGCTTCATAGCAGCGCTCATTGCGGCGGAAGTTTTCGGCATAGGTGTAGCCCGTGCGGTCGAAAGCGGACAGGTTCAGCGGCGGCGCTTCGTTCGGGAAGCGCTGGTAGAAGGATACGATGGTGGGCATGGCGAAAGCCTCCTTGCGTCTGCTTAATTTTGAAGTGCTTCAAGGATTTTGTCGGCATCTTCTTTGGAGTCAATGAGTGCCTCATTGTCATCGTCCATAAAAACGAGAACCCAAAGAGAATATCCCTTGTCCAAACCCTCTTCGATGGTTTCCCATTCTTCGCATACTGTCATTAGGTATGCCACGAATTCAGAAAAGTCGTCCGTATTCCATGCCGTTCCTTCGCCTTTCCCTCTGGCATTGTAGCCAATCAGACCAACCTGTTCGCTTCTAAAATCGAAAATAATCACAAGTTTTTTATCAGACAGCGAGTCAACTATTCTTGAGGTGCCTGTTCCAAGCTGATCCTTGTCACCAAAGAACGCTTTCATAGTCACATATCCGTTTTCCGCCTGTGCCACCACGCCGACCATCAGCATTGCGACGCACAACAAGATCGCTACAAACTTTTTCATTTCTTTCGTTCCTCCTTAATTTCCAAGGCTGTCTGTAAGGATAGAAGAAACAAGCGCCGCAGTTTCTGCCGAATCAATCGTCACGCTGTTGTCTTCATCACTCTGCAAGATAATCAAAAGCGTATATCCTGCGTCCATCTCGCTTTCAAGGCTGCTGTACATATTGCAGAACGTCGTGAACAGTGCCAGAAAGTTCGCGGGTTCCATGTTCCACAGCGTTCCTTCGTATCTACCCCACAAGTTGTCGCCCGCCAGAAATACGTTTTGCTTTTGGATGTCAAACAGCACAACAAGGAGTTTTTCTTCATTCGTTCCATCAAGTTTCTCCGAAATATCCGGCTGGAGCGAAAGGCCTTCTTTCATAAGCGTCTTAATGTACACATACCCGCTCTCCGCCTGTGCCACCACGCCAACCATCAGCATTGCGACGCACAGCAACAGCGCCGTCAGTTTCTTCATCATAATTGTTTTCCCCTTTCCTTATCCGTCGATTTCTTCCTCCACGCCCAGACAGACGTCGTATCTGCTGAAGCGCAGGGCGATTTGGTAACGTCCGCTCACCCAGCGGCGGATGGTGTCCTCCCCGCACGGGGTGATGCTCGTCGGTGCGGCCTTCGCAAGCTGTTGAACCTCCCAGTACGTCAGGCCGCAGTAAACAGGTACGCTTCTCATTCGCTGGCAGAGGCTTGTCTGCGTTCCGCTCAGCGCGGTCAGCAGCAGCGCGATGCCCACCAGCAACCATCCCCGGTACGTCATGTTCCTCCCTTCTTTGTCGCTTGGTTCTGTCTGCATTGTAGCGCCGCACCCCCCAAATGTCACGCTCACGATGTTTACATTCGCCCGATATCGCGCTCAAAACGTGTACATTTGCCTTATATCGCGCTTTTTTCCGCCAAAACGCAAAAAAATCGCCCCCGAGGGGACGATTTTTGCGAACAAGTGTTCAGTTTTCTGATTCTGGCGGAAACTCGTGAATCAGGTCAATGCTGATAGAAAATTTCAGCTCGTGACCATTCGCATCCGTGCCAGAGATGATGAACACGCCGCGATCAACGTTCAGCTTGTCCGTACCGTAGTACAAATCCAGCGGCATTTCGCCCTTGACGAGCGTTTCACTCTCCATCCAGTTGCGCATGTAATTGTAATCAACAGCAGGCGACGAACCGTTTAGTTTGTCACCCTCATACCATTTCGCCTGCGCATAGGTCGGCGTGAACGGCACGTCGCTGACGTTCGTGCTGTAAAAGTGAATCATCCAGCCGACAAACCCGTTGTCTTCTTTCATCATGTACGCATTTTCCGGCGGATACGACAGTTCGATTTGCGCCTGCGCCTTGGGCAGCATCGGCAGCACAATGCCGACAACCGCCGCCACGATGATGACGACCGCCGCGCAGATGACCGCGATTCGCTTGCGCTGACTGGGCTGCTTCGGCTGCTCCGGCGGATTAACAAACCGACCGTCGGTTTGTTTCTGCGTTTCCTGTACCGGCTCCTGCACCGTCGGCATGGCTTCAGGCGGCTGGACTGCCGCGTCTTCCGCCGCTTCATCCGCCAGAAAGTTCACACCCAGCACCTTCGACAGCTGCGCCGCCATCGCCACGTCCGGCATGGCGCGCCCGTTCTCCCAGTGCGACACCGTCTGCCGCGACACGTTGACCAGCTGCGCCAGTGTGTCCTGCGTCATGCCCTTTGTCTTGCGTGCCTGCATGATTTTTTCGCCTATGTTTTCCATATTTTGCCCCCCCCACAAAAACAAGCAACATATCTACTATTATAACGATAAGTGTCGCCTTTGTCAACAAAAAAAGACCCGATTTCCGCAGAAATCAAGCCTTGCAAACGATTTTTTTATCGCGGCAGACGGGCAGAAATACAGTTTTTATTCGCCCATCATCCTGTGCAGCAAATCCTGATACGCCTGCTCAACGCCGCCCAAATCACGGCGGAAGCGGTCGAGATCCATCGGCTCATGCGTCCGGGCATCCCAGAAGCGCGCGGAATCAGGGCTGATTTCATCCGCAACGAGCAGTTGACCGTGGTAGCGCCCGAACTCCAGCTTAAAATCCACCAGCTCCACGCCGATTTCCGACGTGAAATCCGACAAAATTTGATTGATTTTCCGTGCCGTCTCGATGACGTAGTTCATTTCCTCGCGCGTCGCAAGATGCAGCGCCTCAACATGCGTGATGTTGATGAGCGGGTAGTCCATCTCGCTGCCCTTCAGTTCCAGCTCGATGACGGTCGTGTCCAGCTTCGTGCCAGTCGGCAGACCGATGCGCTTCGCCAGCGACCCCGCCACGCGGTTGCGCACCTTCACGGATACCGGCAGAATCTGACATCGCTTGACAAGGCTCTGCCGCGCGTCCAGCCGTCGCAGGTAGTGCGTCGGGATGCCGTTTTCTTCCAGCATTTTGAAGAACTGTTCGCTAATCGCGTTGTTGACTTCGCCCTTGCCCAGAATCCGCCCGCGCTTCAGCCCATGAAACGCCATTGCCTCATCCTTGAAGTACACGATTGCCTGATCCGGATCGTCGGTTGCGTAAACGCGTTTGCCTTTTCCTTCCGTCAGCAGCTTGCCCAGTTCCATCGCGCCAGCGCCCCTTTCATTGCGTACAGAATCCTCTGCGGGTAGGGTTTATTGTACCATTTTTCGCCCCGCAGGACAAGGGAATTTCCGCAGCTTGCAAAAGTTTGTCGGTTTTTCACGAAAGTCAAGGATTTTTATCCGCACTGAAACACACCATCAGCAGCCCTTCGCGGAAGGTGACCTCCGCCATGTCCGCCGTGAACTCGTTGCTGCACCCCAGCGGATAGTGGTATGTCAGCGTCGCGCGGGTGAGCGTCCATTTCGCGCCCGTCAGCGTCACATCCCGCACTTCCGGTGAATACGCCAGCAGCGACAGCTTTCGCCCCGGCATTTTCGGCAGATGATGCGTGCCCGGCGCAAGAATCGTCGCGCGATTCTGCCCATCCACCAGCCACGCGCGTTCGCCGCGCAGGGCGCAGTCCGCCGCGCATTGCAGGCAAGATAGCGTGTGGTCGAAGCGCCCGCCAATCGCCCCCGCGAGGATAAACTCAGTGTACCCGCGTTTGCGCCCTTCATGCAGGCAGACGACCAAATCCGTATCATCTTTTTCCGTCGGCAAGGTCAGCGTGGGCACATCCGGGCGCATTGCAGGCGGCATGGAGTCAAAATCCCCGACAACCAGCTGCGGCGTCAGCCCGAACTGCCGCGCGCGCGCCCAGCCGCCATCCGCGCAAATCAGGAAATCCCCCGGCTGCGGCGCAATCCACGGCAGCTCTTCGCCCGCATACAGCGGCGTCAGGATGATGCAGCGCGGCATAGCAATTCTCCTCGCTTTGATGATGATTTTCATTGCCCCTTCGCCCGCTTCGAGAAGCCAAAAATCCCCCGCAATATAATAAGAAAGCAGGAGACAAGCAGTATCCCACTTGCCTCCTGCTGCGGGGCGAAATCAGAAATTCCGCAATTACTCCTGCACGGGCGCTTCTTCCGCGTCCGCGGGAGCTTCCTCGCCCATCGCCTCGTCGTCGAAGGAGAATTCGTCTTCGGCGGCCTGACGGATGGACAGGGAGATGCGCTTCTTCTCGGTGTCAACGCTCAGCACCTTCACGCGGACAATCTGACCTTCCTGCACGGCGTCAGTGACCTTCGCGACGCGGTTCTGCGCGCACTGGGAGATGTGCACCAGGCCATCCAGACCGGGCTGGAGCTCGACGAACGCGCCGAAGTCCGCAATACGGACAACCTTGCCTTCGACGATGCAGCCTTCCGGATAGCGCTCGGCGGCGTTATCCCACGGACGGGGCTGGAGCTGCTTGTAGCCAAGCTGGATGCGCTCACGTTCGCGGTCGAGGGACAGAATCTTCACGTCAACTTCCTGACCGGGCTTGACGACCTCGGACGGATGGTTGATGTGGCCCCAGGACAGATCCGTGATGTGAATCAGGCCGTCCACACCGCCGACATCAACGAACGCGCCGAACTGGGTCAGGCGGCGAACGACGCCGTGGATGATAGCGCCCTCTTCAAGGTTCTCCCAAGCAGCCTTCTTGCGGGCAGCGGTCTGCTCAGCAATGACAGCCTTGCGGGAAGCCACGATGCGCTTCTTCTGCTTGTCCACTTCGATGATCTTGAGTTCCATTTCCTTGCCAACGAACTCTTCGATCTTGTCAACATAGTGCTGCGCGAGCTGGGAGGCGGGCACGAAAGCACGCACGCCCTCAACATCAGCAATCAGGCCGCCCTTGACGGCTTCCTTGCCAACGCCCTTGACATACTCGCCCGCGTCGTACTTGGCGACGAGCGCTTCCCACGCCTTGCGGTTGACGATGTTGCGCTGGGACAGAACGACATTGCCTTCGCCGTCGTTCACTTTGACGATCTCAGCTTCCAGTTCGTCACCTTCTTTGACGTCCTGCTGGGTCAGGTCGGAGCGCTTGATGATGCCATCGGCCTTGTAGCCAATGTTCACATACACTTCGTCCGGGGTCACCTGCACAACTTTGCCGGTCACCGTCTGTCCAGCCTTGATGCGCGTCATCGTGGCCACGATGGCGTCCATGGTGAAGTCAGAGGACTGAGCCATGTTTTCGTTGTCGGTCATATGGGTTGCAACCTCCTCTAATGAGCCATCCGGTGTGGAAGCACCGGCGGTTATTCCAATTTTATCGGAATGAATATTTGCAAAGGCAGGCGGAATTTCCGCCGCGCACTCTACCAAAATTGTTCGGGGGCAAAGCGCCTTGCACGCCTCAAAGAGCTTGTGCGTGTTCGCACTGGTGCGGCCGCCGACGACAATCATAGCGTCGGATGCCGCGGCAAGCTTCTTGGCTTCCCGCTGGCGCACCGCGGTGGCGTTGCAGATGGTGTTATGCTCCTTCAAATGCTGGACACGCCCGCGCAGGACGGCGACAATCGCCTCCCAGCGCTCCGGGGGGAAGGTCGTCTGCACGGCGGCTGCCGCCTGATCCATTTCGGGCAGCTGCGCCGCTTCCTCCGCCGTCGCCACGACGTAAACCTTGCCGCGCGCCCAGCCGCATGTCCCCTTGACCTCCGGGTGTTCCCGTTCGCCCACCATAATCAGCGGGCAATCCTCGCTCGTTTCCTCCGCGACGACGCGGTGGAGCTTGTTGACGAAGGGGCAGGTCAGGTCAACCACCTTGCAGCCGGCTTTCTCCAGCTGCTTGATGACCTCCGGCGCGACGCCGTGACTGCGGATGAGCACCTGCCGACCCGCTGCTTCCTCGGCGGAAGCGACCGGCGGAATCCCGCGCTGACGAAGCATGTCCACGACCGTCGGGTTGTGGATCAGTTCCCCCAGCGTACAAGAGGGCACGCCGCTGTCCGCCACCTGCACGGCGCTTTCGACCGCGCGGCGGACGCCCATGCAGAACCCCGCATGAGCCGCGATTTCAATCGGCATTTCCCGTTTGCATCCTTTCCAGCATGGTCAGACCATTTTCTGACCTCTATATTGATTCTACATATCTTCTGATTTTCCTGCTTCCTTCGCAATTTTTTTTGAAAAAATTTTTTGTTCGCGAAAAAAGCGCGCAAAATCAGGATTTTCCGCGTTTTGGCTACTCACGCCTCCGGGTGTGCCGTCAGCGCGCGGTAGGTTTCGGTGATGCGGGCAAGCAGCTCCTCGCAGGTGTCGCGGTTCACGCCGCGCTCGCGCAGGTCGTCCATCGCAATCGGGTCGCCGACGCGCACGTCCAGACGGCGGAACAGGCGCGGTTTGCCGCCGATGTACAGGGGAATCATCGGCACGCCGCTGCGCAGGGCAATCAGCGCCACGCCGGACTCAACGTGCTCCATAATCCCCTCTTTGTGGCGCGTGCCTTCGGGGAAAATGCCCAGCACGCCGCCCGCCTTCGTCACCCGCAGACAGGCGCGCATCGCCTCCATGTCGCTGTGGTGGCGGTCAACGGGAATCATGTGCAGGTGCATCAGCAGTTTTCCGACCACGGGCGCTTTCGCCAGCTCGATTTTCCCCAGGAAGTTCACTTCGTAGCGGCGAATCAGCATCGCGGCAATAATCGGGTCTGCGAAGGACGTGTGATTCGCGATGACGATGTATGGCGCGTCGAGATTCAGCTTCTCCCTGCCCGTGCAGTGCATAAAGCAGAACAGGTGGAAGTAAATCCAAAAAATCCCGCGCGCAATCGTATAGATGATGCCCTTTTTGCCCGGAACAGCCATGTGATGCTGGAAATTCTTCTTCTTTTCCGGCTGATTCTGCTCGCTCATGCCCATGCGCCCCCCGTCTTGTCCGCGACGATGCGCAGAATCGCCTCGACCACCTCGTCGAACGTCAGGTGCGTCGAATCGACCGTCACGGCGTCCTCTGCCGCACGGAGCGGGTCAACAGCGCGGTGCGTGTCCTGTTCGTCGCGGGCGCGCAAATCGCGCAGCACATCGTCGAAATTCGCGTCCATGCCCTTATTGCGCATCTCCTGATAGCGGCGGCGGGCGCGTTCCTCGGCGCTGGCAGTCAGGAAGATTTTGACGGGCGCGTTCATCAGCACACGCGTGCCAATATCGCGGCCATCCACCAGCATGGGCGTTTCCTGCGCAAGGCGGCGCTGGAGCGCGACCATTGCCGCGCGCACGCCCGCGTACTTGGCGACGGTGGACGCCGCCATGCTGACCTCCGGCGTGCGGATGAAGCCCGTCACGTCGCGGCCATCCACGAGGGTATGCTGACCATCCGCCGCGTGACCGACCGTCATTGACAGGGCCTGGCACAGCGCCGTGACCGCCTGTTCGTCCTGCACGGGAACGCCCTTTTCCAGCGCGGTCAGACCGATGGCGCGGTACATCGCGCCGGTGTCGAGGTGGAGGATGCCCAGCCGCTTGGCGACGGCGTCCGCAATGCTTGATTTTCCTGCGCCGACAGGGCCGTCCATGGCAATATTCAGCACCATGAGGAATGTCTCCTTTTGTTTGCTTTCTGTATAATACTTTTTATGTGAATCTGCTGCTTGCAGGGGATTTCGCTCCTGCGGGAGCGCAAGGGGACTTTCTGGTCGCTCCCTTAAACCCATTCGGTCAAATCGCCCGGTGTCCCATGCCGACGACGACCTCGTTGAGATGCACTAAGCCCACGGTAAAGAACACCGCGACCGCCACATGCTCGCCGGAGCGGGCGACGCCGATTTTGCCGCCGACGGAAAAGCCCATCGCTTTCTCGCTGACTTGGCACACCGCGTCGTGTGCTGCCCCAGCAACTGCACCTTCCTCTCGGTGCGTATCACTGATGACGCCCTCGCGCTTGGCGGCGACCACGGCGCGCTCAATCATCTTCATCATCGAATCCACGAATGTGCCGCCGAAGTCCGATGCCGCGCCGACAATATCCTTTTCGGTCAGCGACGCCTTCAGCTCGGTTTCTTCCTCGCGTGTCGCCGTCATCGCCAGCTGAATCGCCGCACGAGCCACCGCGCGGCTGTCCCCGATGATTTCCAGCATTTCCTTCGCTCCTTTCATCCAGCATACCTGTTTATTATACATGATTTTCCCCTTTCCTGCAAGCGATTTTCCTGATTTTTCGATTCTTCACGGAATCTTGGGGGAAGAGCAGCTCGGGGGCGCTCCTGCGGGAGCGCAGAGTTACTGGCAGGGACGCTTCGCTGCCTGCACCTTTGTTGAGCGCGTTTGGCATA
>ENA-UOIY01000649-UOIY01000649.1-human-gut-metagenome-genome-assembly--contig:-P114-NODE-649-length-53900-cov-40.892729_pt1 | contig 53900 bp, 44 predicted proteins | sample MGYA00242335_ERZ723882 | MGnify/ENA metagenome assembly ERZ723882
ACACCTGCAAGTCGAAGCAGAGATGGACGGCGATCATGCCGAGCAGGCAGAGACCGCGCAGGGCGTCCAGCTCCCAGATGCGTTCCTTTTTCTCGCTCATGTCGACTCCTCCTGCGCAGCCTCCTCCTCCAGCGCGCGATAGGCGACCTTGCCGACCGCCGTTTTCGGCAGCTCGTCGCGGAAGAGAAGCTCCGTCGGCGCGGCATAGCGCACGATGTGCGCGCGGCAGAAATCGAGCAGCTCGCGCCGCAGCGCCTCGCTGGCCACAACGCCCGGCTTGAGCACAACATAGGCGCGGACGCGCTGCATTTTATAGGCGTCCCTCACGCCGATCACGCACGAGAGCTGCACGGCCTCGTGCCCGTCAAGCACGTTTTCGACTTGGCTTGGATAGACGTTATAGCCGGAGGTGACGATGATGCGCTTGAGCCGCTGACGGAAATAAAGGAAGCCGTCGGCGTCCATACAGCCGAGGTCGCCGGTGTGCAGCCAGACGCGGCCGTCTGCGTGGCGGCGCAGCGCGTGTGCCGTTTCCTCCGGCTCGTCCAGATAGCCCAGCATCACGCTCGGGCCGGAGAGGCAGATTTCGCCGTTCTGCCCGGCGGCGACCTCCTCGGTCGTACCGACGCGGACGATTTTATAATAGGTGTCGGGGAAGGGAATGCCGATCGAGCCGTCGCGCGCGCCGCGGAGCGGCGTCAGGCAGCTGGCCGTGACGCATTCGGTCGTGCCGTAGCCCTCGCGGATCTGCACGCACGCGCCGTGCTCAGACAGAAACCGGTCGACGCGGCGCTTCAGCTCGACGGAGAGCGAATCGCCGCCGCAGAAAACGCCCTTCAGGAAGGAGAGCCCGACGTTCTCCAGACCCGGCGCGCGCAGCAGCGCCTCGAACAGCGTCGGCACGCCGGGAATGAAGCTCGGGCGCTTTTTGCGCAGCAGGTCGGCGTAGAGCCTTACGCTGAAGCGCGGCACGAGAATGCAGCGCGCACCGCCGACGAGCGCCGTGTGAATGCCGATGCCGAGGCCGAAGCCGTGGAACATCGGCATGACCGAGAGCATCGAGCAGCCCAGCAGCGTCCGGCAGCCGCTGGCGGCGATCGTCTGATAAGCCAACGCGTTAAAGTTGTCGCTCGAGAGGCAGATGCCCTTGGTTTTTCCGGTCGTGCCGCCGGAATAGAGGATCACGGCACAGGTGTCGCTTGCCCCGTCGTCGGGCGGAAGAGAGGCAGACGCCTTGCGCAGCAGGCCGCTCCAGAGGCGATACGGATAGCCCTGCGGAAGCTTGCTGCGCTTTGCAAGCCGATAGGCAAGCGCCTTTGGGAAGGGCAGCGCGTCGGAGATGCGCACGAGCAGCAGCTCGGGCGGCGACTTGGCCGCGCGGCAGGCCGGCATAACGCGGTCGCAGAAGCCGTCGAGCGCGATGATGGCCTTGCTCTGCGAGCAATTGAGATAAAACGTGATCTCGTCGGCCGACGACAGCGGATGGATCATGTTTGCCACCGCGCCGATGCGGCTGAGCGCATAGAAGCAGTCGACCGCCTGCGGCAGGTTCGGCAGACACAGGGTCACACGGTCGCCCCTTGCGATGCCGAGCGAGACAAAGGCCGCCGCCGCGCGCTCAACGCGCCGTAGAAAGCCTGCGTAGGTCACGTAGCCGCCCTCAAACTCATAGGCGACGGCGTCCGGATGCGCCTGCGCGGTCTGCGCGACGCATTGAAAGAGCGTTTTTCGGGGATAGTCGATATGCTCGGGCATATCGCCGTAAAATCGAAGCCAAGGCGCTTCGGCGGATAAGGACATAGGGAGCCTCCTAAACGGTTTTCCGTATTATTATACCAGCTGCTGCGCAAAATTGAAAGTGCTGGAATGCGCTCTCGAAGGATTTTTCCGAAATCAAAACTTCCTCTTTCTTTTTCGCGGCAAATGCGGTAAAATAAACTCGAATATTATGGCAAACGGAGATTTTGTGACGCATGACAGAACAATTTGAAGAACGGTTCCGCGCGGCGCGCCGCGCATATATTGCAAAGCAGTACGCAAGCATGAACCCGCGCCAGCTCGAGGCGGTTCTGACCACGCAGGGGCCGGTGCTCCTGCTGGCGGGTGCGGGCAGCGGCAAGACGACCGTGCTCATCAACCGCATCGCCAACCTGATCCGCTTCGGCTCCGGCGCGGACAGCCCCGAGCTGCCCGAGGGCGTGACGGAGGAAGACGTGCTCTTTTTAGAGGCGCAGGCCGCGCTTGACCGGCCGACCGAGCCGGGGCGCGCCGATGCGCTGGCGGCCTACGAGCCGGCCGCGCCGTGGTCGATCATTGCGATCACCTTCACGAACAAGGCCGCAAACGAGCTGAAGGACCGCCTGACGAGAATGATCGGCGGGACGGTCGGCGAGGATGTCTGGGCAATGACGTTCCACTCGGCCTGCTGCCGCATCCTGCGCCGCGAGATCGGGCGGCTGGGCTATTCGAGCAGCTTCACGATCTATGACACGACGGATTCCGAGCGCGTCATCAAGGAGATCCTGAAGGAATTTAATCTGGACGACAAGATCTTTGTGCCGCGCAAGGTGCTCGGCGCGATCTCCAAGGCCAAGGACAAGCAGCAGGGGGCGGCGGAATTCCGCAAGGACGTCGGCGACGATTACCGTCTGCGCAGGATCGCGGATATTTATGAGGAATATGCCAAGCGGCTCAAGGCCTCGAACGCGGTCGATTTTGACGATATTATCCTCCTGACCGTGCAGCTTTTGCAGAATTTTGAGGACGTCCGCCGTTATTATCAGCGCAAGTTCCGCTATGTGCTGATCGACGAATATCAGGACACGAACCACCTGCAATATCTGCTGGCCTCGCTTCTGGCGGGCGGGCACGAGAACATCTGCGTCGTGGGCGACGATGACCAGAGCATTTATCGTTTCCGCGGCGCGACCATCCGCAACATCCTTGATTTTGAGAACGAGTACCACGGCGCGAAGGTCATCCGCCTCGAGCAGAACTACCGCTCCACGCAGAGCATCCTCGACGCAGCGAACGCCGTCATCAAGCATAATACCGGCCGAAAGGGCAAGCAGCTCTGGACGAACAACGGCGTCGGCGATAAAATTCTGCACTACGAGGCGCTGAGCGAGCAGGACGAGGCGAATTTTGTCGCCAATCAGATCCTTTCCGAGGCGGGCGCGAGCGGCTATCGCGATTTTGCGATCCTCTATCGCACGAACGCCCAGTCGAACGCACTCGAAGCCGCCTTCAAGCGCAACGGCGTGCCCTACCGCATCATCGGCGGCACGCGCTTCTTTGACCGTGCCGAGATCAAGGACATGCTGGCCTATCTCTGCGTCATCAACAACCGCGCCGACGATCTGCGCCTCAAGCGCATCGTCAATCAGCCGCCGCGCGGCATCGGCGCGAAGGCCGTCGAGAGCGTCGAGCGTCTGTGCGCCGCGCAGGGCACGCCGCTTTACAGCGTGATCTGCGACCCCTATACCTATCCCGCGCTCGAGCGCGCAGCGGGCAAGCTGATGCAGTTTTCCGTGCTGATCGAGCAGTGCGCCGCCCTGCTCGACACACTGCCGCTGGATGCGTTTTATGAAGAGCTGCTCGTGCGCACGGGCTATGTCGCCATGCTCGAGCAGAAGGACGATCTGGAAAACCGTTCCCGGCTGGAGAACGTCCGCGAGCTGAAATCCTCGATCGTGACCTACATGGAGAGCACCGACACGCCGACGCTGGCCGGCTTTTTGGAGGAAATCGCGCTCTATACCGACATCGAGCAGTATGACAAGGATGCCGACGCGGTCGTCATGATGACGATGCACGCGGCCAAGGGACTGGAATTCCCGAACGTGTTCGTGGTCGGCTGCGAGGAGAACCTGTTCCCGAGCGCCCGCTGTGTCGGCGACCCGGACGAGATGGAGGAGGAGCGCCGCCTGTGCTACGTTGCCATCACGCGCGCGAAAAGACACCTGACGCTCACAAGCGCGCGCCAGCGTATGCTCTACGGCCACACGACCGCCAACCGCCCCTCCCGCTTTTTGGAGGAGATCCCGCCGGAGCTGCTGCTGGAAAAGGCTGCCGCAAGGCCGAGCTATGCGGCGGCCAATGCCGCGCCGCCGAAGCCGCGGCACACCTTCCAGACCTACATACCGCAGCAGCGCACCGCGTCGGCTCTGCCCAGCTATCAGAAGGGCGAGATGGTGCAGCATGACGTGTTCGGCACGGGCATGATTCTGTCGGTCATGCCGACCGGCAACGATGCCATGCTTGAGATTGCCTTCGATCAGGTCGGCACGAAGCACCTGATGGCCAAGGCGGCCTCGCAGCGGATGAAAAAACTCTGAGCGCAGGAGACGATTTGAAATGGATCCGAAGGAATTGATCGGGCAGCTCACGAAGCAGCTCGAGGAAGCCAATCATGAATACTACGTGCTCGACGCGCCGACGATGCCGGATTTCGAGTACGACCGCCTGCTGCGGCAGCTCGAGGAGCTGGAGGCGCAGTATCCGGAGCTGGCCTCACCGCGCTCTCCAACGCGGCGGGTCGGCGGCGAGGCCGTCAGCCGCTTTGAGAAGGTTGAGCACGCCGTGCCGCTCGAAAGCCTGCAGGATGTTTTTTCCGAGGACGAGGTGCGTGAGTTTCTGTCCCGCGTCCGGGAGCAGAACGGGGACGCCTGCCTCAGCGTCGAGCCGAAGGTCGACGGTCTGTCCGTTGCACTGGAATACGTCAACGGCGCATTCGTGCGCGGCGCAACGCGCGGCGACGGCCGGATCGGCGAGGACGTGACCGAGAACCTCAAGACCATTCGCTCCATCCCGATGCAGCTGGAAAACGCCCCGGCGCGCCTGATCGTGCGCGGCGAGGTGTTCATGAGCCGCGCGGTGTTCGAGCGGCTCAATGCCGAGCGGGAGGCGGCGGGCAAGGCGCTCTTTGCCAACCCACGCAACGCTGCCGCCGGCAGTCTGCGGCAGCTCGACCCGTCGGTCGCGGCCGAGCGCCGTCTGGACATTCTGATCTTCAATTTGCAGCTTGCCGAGGGCGTCTCGTTCGAGCGCCATACGCAGACGCTGGACTATCTGAAGCGGCTGAAGTTCAAGACCATTCCCTACTGCCGCTGCGAGACGGCCGAGCAGACGCTTGCGGAGATCGCGCGCATCGGCCGCGAACGCTATGACTACCCGTTCGACATCGACGGCGCGGTCGTCAAGCTTGAAAGTCTCTCCGGCCGCGCGGCCATGGGCAGCACGGCAAAGTTCCCGCGCTGGGCCTGCGCATTCAAGTATCCGCCCGAGGTCAAGGAGACGGTCGTGCAGGACATCGTCGTGCAGGTCGGCCGCACGGGCGTGCTCTCGCCGAAGGCCACGGTCGCGCCGGTGCGCCTTGCCGGAACGACCGTGACCAGCGCGACGCTGCATAATCAGGATCGCATTTCCGAGCTGGACGTGCGCATCGGCGACACCGTGCGCATCCGCAAGGCGGGTGAGATCATCCCGGAGGTGCTGGGCGTCGTGCCCGAAAAGCGCCCGGCCGGGGCGCAGCCCTATCATCTGCCTACGACCTGCCCGGTCTGCGGCGCGCCCGTCGAGCGCGACCCGGATGGCGTGGCCATGCGCTGCACGGGCGTGGAATGCCCGGCACAGCTTCAGCGCAACATCGCGCATTTCGTTTCGCGCGGCGCGATGGACATCGAGGGGCTTGGCGACGCGATTGTCGAGCAGCTCATTGCGGGCGGGCACATCGCCTCCCCGGCGGACATTTACTATCTGAAGCTGGAGGATCTGAAAACGCTCTGGAAGAGCGGCGAAAGGGCGGCGACCAAGCTGCTCGGCGCGATCGAGGCCAGCAAGCAGAACGACGTCTATCGCCTGATCTACGGCTTCGGCATCCGGCAGGTGGGCGAAAAGGCCGCCAAGGTTCTGGCGCGCACCTTCGGCTCGCTCGACGCGCTGATGGAGGCGGACGAGGCGGCGCTGACTGACGTGCGCGACATCGGCGCGGTCACGGCCGAGAACATCGTTCACTGGTTCGCCAATCCGCAGTCGCGGCATATGATCGAGCGTCTGCGCGCGGCCGGGGTGAATTTCAACGCTGCCGGGACGCAGACCGACGACCGCTTCGCGGGCATGACCTTTGTTTTGACCGGCTCACTGACGCTGTTCACCCGCGCCGAGGCGACGGAGAAAATCGAGTCGTTTGGTGGCAGGGCGTCGGGCAGCGTGTCGAAAAAAACGACCTACGTCGTGGCCGGAGAAAACGCCGGAAGCAAGCTGAAAAAGGCAAACGAATTGGGAATCCCGGTCCTGACGGAGGAGCAATTCCAAGAAATGCTTGCCTAACGTCTGCTTTTGTGGTATAATTTCAAGCCGTGCCTGACGCACCGGAAAGGAAGATAAAAATATGAAATTGCTTCTTGCAATTCTCGTCTGCCGCGCGTTGACTCTGATCGGCAGGCTCGTGGGCAAGGGAACGAGCCTGCCCGGCAAGTATGCCCTCAAGGTCTGCCCGGATATTCTCAGCCGCATCCGGAAGCCGGAAATGATCGTCGCCGTCACGGGCAGCAACGGCAAGACCTCGACGGTCGAGATGATCGCCTCCGTGCTCAAGGCCAGCGGCAAGACCGTGGCCTATAACTCCGAGGGCTCGAACCAGATCGAGGGCGTCACGACGATGATCCTCAATTCTTGCACGCTGGGAGGAAAAATGAAGCAGGACGTCCTGCTCATTGAGTCCGACGAGCGCTATACGAAGTACACGTTCCGCTGGTTCCACCCGACGCACTATGTCATCACGAACCTCTACCGCGACCAGCTCACGCGCAACGGCCACCCCGAGTGGGTCTATGACGCGATCGCCGAGAGCATTTTTGACGACACCACCCTGATCCTCAACGCCGACGACCCGATGGTCTCGCAGTTCGGCTACCACAGGAACGGCAAGGTGCTCTGGTTCGGCCTCGACCGCTGCAAGGAGGATACCGAGCAGTTCGTCGGCATGTATAACGACATGCGCTATTGCCCGGTCTGCGGACAGCCGATGGAATATGACTATTATCATTACAATCAGGTCGGCTGCTACCGCTGCACCGCCTGCGACTTCCGCCGCCACGACACCGATTTCACCGTGACCGACGTCGACCTTGCCGAAAATCGCATCACCGTCAACGGCACGGACGAGATCAGGCTGGCGCTGAGCAGCATCTATAACGTCTATAACATCCTTGCGGCCTACGCGGTCTGCTCGCTGCTGGGCGTGCCGGGCAAGGAGATCGCCCGCCTGACGAGCAACTATATTCTGAAAAACGGCCGATATATCGAGTTCCGCCTCGGCTCGCACGACGGCGTGTTCCTGATTTCCAAGCACGAAAACTCCGTTTCCTACGATATGTCCTTCCGCTATGCCGTCTCGCAGGGTAAGCCCTTCAGCGCCGTCATCATCGTCGACGCCGTCAGCCGCAAGTACTTCACCAGCGAGACCTCATGGCTCTGGGACATCAACTTCGGCCTGCTGCAAACCGACCTGCTCAAGCGGGTCTACCTCTGCGGCAAATACTGCAACGATCTTGCCATGCGCCTGTCCTTTACGGACATTCCGCAGGAGAAGATCAAGGTCTTTGAGGACATCGACGCGGCCTGCGAGGAGATGTGCAGCACCGGCAGCGAACCGCTCTACGCCGTGACCTGCTTCTCCGACCGTGAAAAGTTCCTCTCCAACACGGAAAGAAGGTGAGCCGATGGAACGGAAGCTTCTGCATCTTTATGACGATGCGATGAATCTCTACGGCGAATACGCAAATGTTTCGCTTTTGGCGCGCTATCTGACCGACCTCGGTCACAGCGTCCGCGTCGAGACGCTTTCGCTGTATGAGAAGAAGGATATCTCTGACTATGATTTTTATTATATGGGCGCCGGAACGGAGCGCCGCCAGAAGCTCGTGCTGCCGCAGCTTCTGCAATACCGCGAGACGCTGCTCGAGGCCAAGCGGCGCGGGGCGGTTCTGCTCTTCACGGGCAACGCCTTCGAGCTGCTGGGCAGCGCCGTCACGGATGCCGAGGGCAAGCGCTATGACTGCCTCGGTTTTGCCGGGTTTGAGTCGAACGAGACGAAGCGCCGCATCACGGGCGACGTCATTGCGCGCATCGGGGATGAGCGCGTGGTCGGCTTTATGAATAAGTGCGGCCATACCACGGGCGTGAAGCAGCCGCTGTTCCATGTGGAATTCGGCTTCGGCAATGAGGAGGCCTGCGGCGACGAGGGCTGGCGCGACGGCAACTGCTTCGGCACGCACCTCACCGGGCCGCTGCTCGTCAAAAACCCGTCCATGCTCAGGCGCGTGGCCAAGGCGCTGTTGGGCGACGCGTTCACCGACACCGTGCAGTATCCGTATATGCAGCGCGGCTATGAGATGACCCTCTCCGAGCTGACCAAGCGTATGGAGGCGCTGAAATAACCTCCAAAATAGCAAAAAACTCCCACGGGGTTCTGATGAAATGACCAGAACCCCGTGGGAGCTTTTTTTATCGCGCAATCTGACAGGCGCGGGAGATCATGTGCTCCATGGCCTCGCCGGTGGCCGAGCCGTGCCCCTTCATAACGGGCTTGTTCACGCCGAGCAGGATTGCCCCGCCCTGCGTGTTATAGTCGTATTTGCGGCGGATGGCTTGCAGCGTGTCGCGGCAGTCCGAACCGGCCAGCCGCTCCTCCACTTCGGCGAGCACGGTTTTCGCCGTGCCCTCGATCGATTTGAGCAGAATGTTGCCGTGGAAGCCGTCGCAGACGATCACGTCGGTCTTTCCGCTGAGCGCATGTGTGGCCTCAATGTTGCCGATGAAATTCAGCCCGTCCTGTTGATGCAGCAGGGCGTTTGCCGCCTTGACCGCCTCGCAGCCCTTTGTGTCCTCCGCTCCGTTGGAGAGCAGCGCAACGCGCGGCGCGGCGTAGCCGAGACGGCGCATATACTCCGATCCCGTTTCGGCGAAAAAGACGTAGTGCTCGGGATGGGCGTCGATGTTTGCGCCGCAGTCAAGCAGCAGCAGCGGCTGTCCGCCGCGCGCGATCAGCTCGACCGCGAGCACCGGGCGCGTCCCGCGCTTCCGGCCGAGCAGCCGGATCGCGCAGACCATAGCCGCGCCGGTCGACCCGCAGGTGATGACGGACGAAACGGCGTCGTTTTCGGCGGCCAGCCGCATCGCCTTGACGATCGAGGCGTCGGTCTGCTGATAAGCCGTCATGGAATCGTCGTAATTCGTCACCGTCCCGGCGCAGTCGACCAATTCTGCCCGCGCGCGGGCAGGGGAGGCCGACACCATGGCCGAAAGGCGTTCGGCGTGGCCGAACAGGTGCAGAAACAGGTCGCCGTTGGCCTCCAGCGCGCGCAGCGCGCCGGCGCAGAGTGCCTCCTCGGGCGTGTCCGCACCCAAAAGATCAATTGCAAGCTGTACCATGCCCGTCAGCTCCTTTCTCGCGCTCCTCCGCCCAGACCCGATCCAAAACGGCTTGATAGACGCCGTCGGAGAACGGCGGGCGCGTGAGCGCGCGGAGGGTCTGCTCCGTGAGCGCACCGGTCTCGGCGAATTCCGCCCCGGCGGCGCGGAAGCGCTCGAGCGTGCGCTCCAGACGCGTGCCGCCGTTGCGCACCGTTGTGCGCAGCTGGGGGCAGAACACGGCGGTGTAGCCCCCGCGGCCGCAGATCAGGTCGTACTGTCTGCGCACCGGCTCATAGACCTCGTCCGTCTGGACATAGGCGCAGCCGGAGAAGAGCAGAAATTTCCGCGTCTTGCTCGGATAGCGCAGGCCGTGCGCCGGCGCGCCGTCCTTCGGGGCGTGCTGCCCCTGATAGGTGTTCATCATCGAGAGCAGGCGGTCGGTCATAAGCTTGACCTGCCCCGGAACGCCGAAAAAGTAGAGCGGGAAGGCCTGAATGACGATCTCGGCGTCGAGAATTTTTTGCTTGAGGGGTGCAATATCGTCGTTTGAAATGACACAACGCCCCTCCGTCCGTGCCCAGCAGGACAGGCAGCCCCTGCAGGGCGTGATATGCAGATCGGAAATATTGACCGTCTCGGCCGTGAAGCGGCCGCTTGCCAGCAGACCCTCCACAAAGGCGTTCACGACGGTCATGGTTGTGCTGTCGGCGCGGTGCGGACTGCCGTTCAGAACCAGAATCTTTCGCGGCCGTGACTCAGAGCACACCGATGTTCCACCTCCGCACGGAACGCTCGCCGACGGAATACTGCGCGCAGCGGCCGATCTTGCGGTATTTTTCATAGCGCTCGGAGACGAGCCGGTCGGGGTCGGTGCGGCGCAGACGCCGGAATTCCTTGTAGAGGCTACCTTGCAGCGAGGAGAAGAACTTCGCGCGCTGCTTGGCGTCGGTGAAATCCTTCGGCTCCCCGACGATTTTTTCGATTACTTCGAGCTGCAAAAGATCCTGCGCGGTCAGCTTGAGGTGCTCCGCTGCCTCGGGTGCGCGGGAGGGATCCTTGAAGAGAATGCTGGCGCAGGATTCGGGCGAAATGACCGAATAATACGCATTGCTGAGCATCCAGACACGGTCGGCCACGGCCAGCGCCAGTGCGCCGCCGCTGCCGCCCTCGCCGATCATGAGCGTGATGATCGGCACGCGGACGCCGCTCAGCTCATAGAGGTTGCGGGCAATGGCCTCGCCCGCGCCGCGCTCCTCGGCGCCCTTGCCGCAGTTCGCGCCCTGCGTGTCGACAATGCAGAGTACGGGACGGCCGAATTTTTCGGCCTGGCGGATCAGACGAAGCGCCTTGCGGTAGCCCTCGGGCAGAACGCAGCCGAAATTCCGCTCGACGCGTTCGCTCAGATCGTGACCCTTTTCGATGCCGATCACGGTCACGGGCAGATCGCGCAGCATACCGATGCCGCCGATGACGGCGTGGTCGTCGGCAAAGGCGCGGTCGCCGTGCAGCTCAATGAAATCGGTGATGATGGCGTTTGAGAGAATGTAATCCTTCGCCGTTGCACGGCCGCTCTTGCGCGTGCAGAGAAGCTTATCATAAACTGTCATTCTTCTGCCCTCCTAGCGTTTGTGCAGCATCAGCAGCTTGGCCAGATGCTCCCGCTGTTCGCTCCGCTCAACGATCTCGTCGAGGAAGCCGTTTTGCAGTTGAAATTCTGCGGTCTGGAAGCTGTCGGGTAGCTTTTCGCCCGCGACCTGCTCGACGACGCGCTTGCCGGCGAAGCCGATGCGCGCCTGCGGCTCGGCAAAGAGAATGTCGCCGAGCATTGCGAAGCTCGCCGTCACGCCGCCCATGGTCGGGTCGGTCAGACCGACGATGTAAAGCAGCCCGGCGTCGCTGTGCTGGCGCACGGCGGCCGAGACCTTTGCCATCTGCATCAGGGAGAGCACGCCCTCCTGCATACGCGCGCCGCCGGAGACAGTGTAGCCGACCACGGGGAGCCTGTGCAGCGTGGCGTATTCGAACAGGGCGGTGATGCGGTCGCCGACGACCGTGCCCATTGAGCCCATCATGAACTCCGGGTTCATGACGAACAGGCAGGTGCGGCAGCCGACAATCTGGGCGACGCCGCAGATCACGCCCTCGTTTTCGCCGCTTTTTGCCTTTGCGGTGGCGAATTTTTCGGGATATTGCGGGAAATCAATGGGATTGGTGAAGACCTCCTCGCCAAAAAGCTCCTGGAACGTGCCGTGGTCGACCAGAAGCTCGATGCGCGCGCGCGCCGGAATCGGCATCAGATGCCCGCAGTGCGGACAGAGGAAGAGCTCCCGTACCAGCGTCGCTTCGTCCGTCGCCTGCTTACACGCGGAGCAGACGCGCGTCGCCGAGGAATTGCGGAGTTTCTGCAAGAAGCTTGCCATGGTTTCTTATACCTCCTTTTTAAATCCGTCGAGCTGCTCGACGGTATTGATCGTCGCAAAATGCGCCTCCGGGAGCGTGCGTTTGACGCAGCCGGTCAGAGTCTGCCCCGCGCCGACCTCAATAAAGCGGTCGAAGCCGTCAGCCCAAAGCGCGCGCAGCGTCGCCTCCCAGCGGACCGGGGAGCAGACCTGCATACTCAGCGCCTCGACGCGCGCGTCCTCCTGCTCCGGATAAGGCAGGGCAGTGCGGTTGGCATAGACGGGGATGCGCGGCGCGCGGAAGGACATGCCCGCGAGGGCATGGCGCAGAACGGGCGCAACGTCCTGCATATAAGGCGTGTGGAACGCGCCGCTGACAGCCAGCTTCACGGCGCGTCCGCCCTTTTCCCTGATCGCGGCGCAGAAGCCGTCGAGCTCGTCGGCGTTGCCCGCGCAGGAGATCTGCCCCGGACAGTTATAGTTGACCGGCCAGACCTCGCGGAACTGCGCGCAGACGGCCTCGACCGTCGGAGCGTCAAGCTTGAGCGCGGCGGCCATGCCGCCGGGATGCAGCGCCGACTGCTCGGCCATGGTTTTGCCGCGCAGGAGCACGAAGCGGAAGGCGTCCTCGACGTCCAGCGCCCCGGCAAAGGCCAGTGCCGGGATCTCGCCGAGCGAGAAGCCCGCGGCGGCGTCGGCCGGGATCCCTGCCTCGCGCACGGCCTGCGCGATGGCAAGATCGGTCAAAAACAGGGCGGGCTGGGTGTTCTCCGTGCGGCTCAGCTCGGCCGGATCGCCGGAGAAGCACAGCTGCGTGATGCCGGGACAGAGACGCTCGCCGAGGTCAAAAACGGCCTTGGCGGCGCTGCTCGCGGCGTAAAAATCCCGCCCCATGCCGACGGCCTGCGCGCCCTGTCCGGCGAATAAAAATGCTGTTTTGCCCATGTCAAGACTCCTCCAGATTCTGCTTCGGCATCGCGGTAAACGAGACGCAGCCCTTGCTGCAAAGCGTGTCCCCGACGTGCACCGTGGCCTCGAAGGTCAGAAGCGGCCCCGCCTTGCTCTTCTTCGAGACGGAGACGGTCATGACGTCTCCGGGCAGGATCGGGCGGAGAAATTTGAACTGATCGACCTTGAGCAGCACATAGAGCGTGTCGGCGCTCGTGCCGTCTGCTTCAACGGTCAGGGAGCAGAGCTGCGCGCAGCTCTCGATGATGAGCACGCCGGGCAGGATCGGCTCTCCGGGGAAATGCCCCGCGAACCACGGATCGTTGACCGAGACGGTCTTCAGACCGACGGCGGCCTCACCGGGCGTCAGCTCCGTGACGCGTTCGATCATCTGAAACGGCGGACGCTGCTTCAGGCGGCGATTGACCTCATAAATATTCATCATAGTGAAAGTCCTCCGTCCAATGTCAGGATCTGGCCGGTCATATAGGCGCACGCGTCGGAGACGAGCATCGAAACGACGCCCGCGACCTCCTGCGCCTGACCGAGCCGGTGCATCGGGATGGCCTTCAGATATTCCTCTTTCTTCTCCTCGGGCAGCGCGTCGAGCATGTTCGTCTCGATGAAGCCGGGGGCGACGGCGTTGACGCGGATGCCGTAGGGCGCAAGCTCCTTGGCCATCGTGCGTGTCATGGCGTTCACTGCGCCCTTTGTGGCGCTGTAAACGCTCTGGCCGGGCAGGGCAAAGCTGCCGCTGACGGACGAGATGTTGACGACCGCGCCGCTCTTTTTGCGGAACATCTTCAGGACTGTCTGCTGTGCGCAGTAAAAATAGCCCTTGACGTTCAGCTCCATGCAGCGGTCGAGCGTTTCGGGGTTGAGCATCAGCAGATACTCGTCGCGGACGATGCCGGCGTTGTTGACCAGCACATCCGGCCCGCCGAGCGTTTTGTTGACGTCGCGCACCATCTGCTTGACCTGCGCCGGGTCGGAGACGTCGGCGCGGCAGAGCATTCCCTCGCCGCCGTTCTGCCGGATCTCGTCGAGCACGGCCTGTGCCTCGGCCTCGTTATGGGCGTAGTTGATCGCGACGGCATAGCCGTCGGCGGCCAGCCGCAGCGCACAGGCGCGGCCGATGCCGCGGGACGCGCCGGTTACAAGCGCAGCCTTCATGTTCCGAATCCTTCCTTTCTTATCGGCTCAGCACCAGCGCGGTGTAAGAGCCACCGGGTGCGTAGGAAATAACCAGGAGATTGTCCAGCGAGTCGGCCGAGATGCTCACGCGGTGCCCGCCGAGATAGGCGTCGTGCTCCTCGCGCAGGTCGCCGTGCAGCAGCAGCGCGCCCTGCGCCAGCGAGAGGGCGGCGGATGCGGCGCGGCCTTCGCCGACGCGGCGCTTGACCGAGATCACGGGCAGCGTCCCGAGGCGGAATAGGCGGCTGAGCGCGTCCGTCTCGACTGCATCGAGCTTGTCCATACCGTTGGCAAAGCCGACCACGCCGTTGATGTCGGCGGCGGTCATGCCCGCGTCGCGCAGAGCGTCCTCAATCGCGCGAACAAGACCGTCGGCAGAGCCGCTGACCGTGCCGAAGGACACGCTTTCGTGCGCCATGCCGTAGCCGCGCAGGCGGCAATAGACCTGCGCGCCGCGCGCCTTGGCGGTCTGCGCGTCCTCGAGCAGCAGCGAGACGCTGCCGTCGGAGAGGGAGCAGGCGTCCTTCTTCGCATACGGCTCGACGCGCTCGTCGGCGGCGTAGCCGAGGCCGTGCGCCAGCTCGGAGATGATCTCGCTGTTCTCGTCCGTGCCGGTGGCGAGCATCGCCTGCTCCCAGCCGTTGCGCAGCACCTGCATGGCGTAGGCCGCTGATTGCAGACCGGACTGTGCGCCGTTCGTGACCGTGACGTTATAGCCGCGGATCCCGGCGCAGATGGACAGATACCCGCCTGCGGCATTATAGACCGTGTTCGGAAATTTGAAGGCGCTGCCGCCCGCGTTTCCCTTGGCGACGATGAGCTGCTGGAAATCGCAGCTGGGGCTGAGCGCGCCCTCGGACGTGCCGACGATCAGGCCGATCTGCTCGGCGTTCTCGTCCGTCACTTCGTAGCCCGCGTCCTTCAGCGCGTCCATGCCGGAGACGGCCTGAAGCTGGCTGAGGCGGTCGAGCTTACGGTAAAATGCCATTTTGAGGTCGTGCGCGGCATAATCCTCTGCGCCGACGGCGGAATGCCCTGCTGCGCCCTCAAGCTGCCGCTCGTCGCGGCAGGCGGCGAGATAGGCGTCCTTGCCGTTGCCGACCGGCGAGACGATGCCGATGCCGGTGAGCACGATGTCGGGACGCTCCGGCGCATCGGGGACGTTGCCCGCGTCCTTGCTGAAAACAACGCTGGCATTGTTGCCGCCGAAGGCGAAGGAGTTGTCCATCACGGCGCGAAGCGCCTTCTTCTGCGGCACGTTCGGGCAGAAATTCATGCTTCCGGCCTTTTCGGCCAGCAGCGGAAGATCCTCCTCGGAATAGCCCAGCGTGGGCGGAACGACGTTCTCAACGAGCGCCTTGATGGCAAAGACGGACTCCACCGCGCCGGCCGCGCCGAGGCAGTGACCGGTCATGGCCTTCGTTGAGCTGACGCAGAGCGCGTCGTTCTGCCCGTCGAAGATCGTGTGCAGCGAGAGGAATTCGGCCTCGTCGTTTTTGGCCGTGCCCGTGCCGTGCGCGTTGACGTAGTCGATGTCGGCCGGGGTCAGACCGGAATGCTCGATGGCGCTGCGCAGAGCGCTCATCTGCCCCGCGCCGTCGGGACGCGGAGCGGTGATGTGGTGCGCGTCGCTGCTGACGCCCGCGCCGAGTACCTCACAATAGATATGCGCGCCGCGCGCAACGGCGTGCTCATAGGATTCCACGATGACCGCGCCGGCGCCCTCGCCGAGCGTGATGCCGTGGGAATGGTTGAACGGGGAGCAGGAGCTTTCGTCGAGCGCATGGAGCGACAGAAAGCCGGAATAGGGCACGGACGAGAACGCGTCCGCGCCGCCCGCAACGACCACGTCCGCGCGCCCGGCGCGGATGAGATCGGAGGCGTAGGCAATGCTGATCGTGCCGGCCGCGCAGGCGTTGGCGACGTTGGTCACGACGCCGCCCGCATGGCAGGTCTCCGCAACGTGGTTGGCGATCGCCGAGATCGGCATCTTGAGCGCATCCTCGTGCGGCTTGCCGTTTTTATAATAGTGCTCGATGCTGCGGCCGCCGCCGACGCAGCTGCCCATGATGACGCTTGCGCGTTGACTGCCGCCGAAATCGGCGAGCTTCGCGTCGGCAAGCGCCTCTCTCGCGGCCTTCAGGCAGAGCACGGAGGAGCGATCCAGCTCAGGCACGTCCTCCAGATTTTTGACCTCGGCGGCGTAGTCGGCATAGCAGTGCTCGGTGTCGACCGAATGCGTGTGGTCGATGCCGGAGCGCGCGGCAAGGATGCTGTCCCAGCATTCCGAGACGTTCCCGCCGATTGCGCTGACAACGCCCAGACCGGTGATGACGCAGCGGTTCTTGTTGCTCGTCATTCCGGCTCAGCCCTCTTTGTGCGCCAGAACGTAGGCTGCCAGTGCGTCGATGTTCTTGAAATGCTCCTTGCCGACGCCGGTCATTTCCACGCCGTATTCCTCGTCGATGGCCGAGATGATCTCCAGCGAGTCGATCGAATCCAGACCGATGCCTTCGCCGAACAGAGTGGTGTCATATTCCAGAGCCTCCGGCTCAATGCCGAGGCGCTCGCAGAGCATATCCTTGATCTTTGCCTTCACGTCGTTTGCATTCATAGTAAAAATCCTTCTTTCTTTGTATTCGGAGCGCGAGCGCTTCCGTGGCGGCAGGATTGCCGTTTTTGAACAGGTTATTCGAGGTCCTTGCGGTGTTTTTTGAGGTAACCCGGCTCGGCATAGGACTGAATTTTCACCGAGGTCAGCACAGTCACGGCGCTCAGCACGCTTTCAATCATCAGAATCACGCCGAGGATCGTTGCCAGCAGGAATTCGTCCTCCAGCGGATAGATCGCGAGGAACATCCCGCCGATCACGGCCAAGACCGCCAGCGCAAAGATCGCCCACCACGCGCTGATGCCGAAGCGCCTGGCGTGCCGCGCGACCTGAATTTTGATGACGCCGTCGCCGAAGATCACGATCCCAAGTGGGATGCAGACGGGCATCAGAAGCGAGTCGGGACGGATCAGGAAGATCAGACCGATCCCCGCGATGATAAAGCCGAAGACGAAATCGTATTCAAATGCAAGCCGATAAAGATCCTTGGAAAGATAGCCGACAATTTTCGACGCGCCGAACAGGATCAGAAACACGCCGCAGAATTTTTCAAGAAAGGTGACGGACAGCGTCGGCTTCACAACGAGTACGATCCCGATCGCGAACAGCAGCAGCGAAAGCACAACGTGGCTGATCTTCGCGATCCGCATGGGGACGACGGAGTGCATAGAAAATTCCTCCTTCAACAGGCTTTGCGCTCAGTTTAGCAGAAAAAAGGCCGCATGAAAACTGACAAAACGCGCCCAATGCCCCGAATTATGACACAGACCGGCAAAATGTACTAAAATTCGCGCATAGTTTCGTGCAGAATGCGAGCGGCGAAGCACGGGAGAGACTTCGCTGTGAAATTGCTCTTCGAGCAAGTGCAATATGCTTCGCATGTGAAATGCGGACTTGCGCCCGCGTGAAATGGCGCTTTCGGAGAAGCGCCGTTGCGGTGTCGCTCTGCGACGGATTTCAAACTTTTCGTTCTGAAAACCGTGCCATAGAACCATAAAACTCACCAGTCTTGTCATTGCGAGGCCGCGACGCGGCCGTGGCAATCTTAAAGTTTTAGGTATGGCATCCCGTAGCGATGCACGGCAGCACGGGGCACTATAGACAATTTTGCGTGAGGGCAAAGAAAAAACGGAGCTGCGGCCGGTCGGCCACAGTTCCGTTTCATTCCAGATTTTCAAAAAATGCATCGTAGGAGCATCGGTAAAGCTTTTTCAGCTCGATCAGCACGCTGACGCGGATGTTCAATTCGCCGGATTCATATTTGGCGTAGGTCGTGCGGCCGATGTCGCACCCGCGAAGCTGCAAGGCGGCGCACAGCTTTTCCTGCGAAAGCCCCTGCTCGCTGCGCAGACGTCGCAGGTTGTCGCCCATATTCCGGTCGCGCCGTAGCTTTTGCTCCATAATGACTCTCCCTTTTTGACCAGTATTGGTTGCAAACAATCATATTTTATGATATACTGATGAAAAATATTGACCGCAATATTGGTCAGATTTAGGAGATGCGATATGGAAATTTATCAAAAAATGTACGCAATTCTGTGCGCGGCGGTCGACGAGGTCATCGACCCGCTGGAAAAGATCCCCGCCGCCGTCCCGTGGGCGGCAAGACTGCGCGCGGCGCTGCATACCGCCGAGGAGCTTTACATCGGGAACGAAAAAACAGACCCGAACACCTGACCCCGGTGCTGTCCCGTTTCACTCGGCCGAAGGCCGAATTTCACTGCGAAGCCGTGCCCTATGGGCAAATGCAAAGCAAAACCCGCCGTCGAACCGAGTGGATCGGCTCGACGGCGGGCTTTTTTACCGTTTATTTTGCTGCGTTCGTCAGCAGGCGCTTGAGGATGCGCACGGCGCTCTCCATATCCTCAACCGGGATATACTCAAAACGGCCGTGGTAATTCTCGCCGCCCGTGAACAGGTTCGGGCAGGGCAGCCCCTCGTAGGACAGGCGCGCGCCGTCCGTGCCGCCGCGAATGGGCACGACGTTCGGCGTGATGCCCTCGTCGAGCATGGCCTGCTTCATCGCGTCTACGACGTACATGCACGGCTCAATCTTCTCGCGCATGTTGTAGTAGCTGTCCCTGAGCCGCACCTCGACCGTCCCGGCACCGTATTTCCGGTTCAGGAAGGCCGCAATGTCCGTGAACAGCGCCTTTTTCTGCTCAAATTTGGCGCGGTCATGGTCGCGGATGATGTATTCCAGCGTCGTCAGCTCCACTTCACCGTGCATCTCGCAGAGGTGACTGAAGCCCTCGTAGCCTTCGGTGAATTCCGGGCGCTGCTGCGCGGGCAGCATCCCGTGGAACTCCATGGCGATGTTCTGGGAATTGATCATCGTGTTTTTCGCGTCGCCGGGATGGACGTTGCGTCCGTGGACGGTGACGACGGCGGAGGCGGCGTTGAAATTCTCGTATTCCAGCTCGCCCAGCGTGCCGCCGTCGACGGTGAAGGCAAAGTCCGCGCCGAAGCGCTCAAGATCGAAGCGATCCGCGCCGCGGCCGATCTCCTCGTCAGGCGTGAAGCCGATGCGCAGGGTGGCGTGGGGCTTGCCCTCTGCCATCAGCTCCCCGGCGGCGGTCAGAATCTCGGCGATCCCGGCCTTGTCGTCCGCGCCGAGCAGCGTCGTGCCGTCGGTGACGATCAGGTGCTTGCCGACGCTGCGCTTGAGCTTCGGAAAATCGCGGTCGGACAGGACGATCCCGCGCGCCTCGTTGAGCACGATGTCGCCGCCCTCATAGAGCACGGTGCGCGGCTTGACGTCCTTGCCGGAGCAGTCGGGCGAGGTGTCCATATGCGCGATCAGACCGATCACGGGCGCACCCTGCGCGCCGGGAACGGTGCCGTAGACATAGCCGTCGGCGTCCATCTGCGCGTCGACAATGCCCATGGCGAGCATTTCCTCGACCAGCTCTGCGCCGAGCCGCTTCTGCTTATCCGTGGAGGGGCAGGTCTCGCTCGATTCGTCGGACTGCGTGTCGAAGGATACATATTTTAAAAGGCGTTCGGATACCGTCATGGCGCGTCCCTTCTTACTTGCAAAGCTCGGCGGTGTCCTGCGCGATCATCAGCTCCTCGTTGGTCGGGATGACCCAGACCTTCACGCGGGAATCGTCGGCGGAGATCAGAGCCTCCTCGCCGCGCACCTGATTGCGCACGGGATCGAGCTTGACGCCCATGAATTCCAGACCCTCGCAGACCGACGCGCGGGTCGCCGGGCCGTTCTCGCCGACACCGGCCGTGAACACGAGGCAGTCCAGACCGCCCAGCGCCGCGGCATACGCGCCGACGTACTTCTTGACCTCATAGCAGAACTTGTCCAGCGCCAGACGGCAGGCCTTGTCGCCCTTGGCCGCGCCCGCCTCAAGATCGCGGAAGTCGGAGGAGCAGCCGTTCGACAGCGCCAGCACGCCGGACTTTTTGTTCAGCATGGTCAGGCACTCGTCGGCGCTCATGTGATACTTATTCATAATGAACTGCGCAACGCAGGTGTCAATGTCGCCGGAGCGCGTGCCCATGGGGACGCCGGCCAGCGGGGACAGACCCATCGAGGTGTCCTGACACTTGCCGTCGGCGACGGCGGAGAGGGAAGAGCCGTTGCCGAGGTGGCAGACGACGATCTTCAGCTCGCTTGCGGGCTTGCCCATCAGCTCAATGGCACGCTTGGAGACGAAGCGGTGCGAGGTGCCATGGAAGCCGTAGCGGCGCAGATGATCTTCTTCGTAATACTTGGTGGGGATGGCGTAGCGATAGGCCTTCGGGGGCATGGTCATGTGGAACGCGGTGTCGAACACGGCGACCTGCGGCTTGCCGGGCATGGCCTTTTCGCAGGCCTCGATGCCCATCAGATTGGCCGGGTTATGCAGAGGCCCGAGGGGGATGCAGTCGCGAATGGCCTGCTTGCAGGCCTCGTCGATGATGCAGGAGGCAATGAACCGGTCGCCGCCGTGGAGCACGCGATGGCCGACGGCCTCGATCTCGTCGACGGAGCGGATCACGCCGAATTCCGGATCGACCAGGATCGCCAGCACGGCGTCGATCGCCTCGGCGTGGCTGGGCATGGGGATTTCGCGCTCGACCTTCGTGCCCTTGGCGAGGTTCTTGTGCGTGAGGCGGCCGTCGATGTAAATGCGCTCGCAAAGACCCTTCGCAGCGATCTCGCCGGTGTCCGGGTCCATGAGCTGATACTTCAGCGACGAGCTGCCTGCGTTGATAACCAGAATTTTCATCTTGATTTCACTCCTGTTACGTTTTTGATTTGCTTTTTTCAAATTCTGTGATAGGATACATACATACAATATCTATTCTATCTCAATTCCTTGCCGCTGGCAAGTGCTTTTTTCGGAAAGAGGCGAGAATTCATGAAAACCGTTGCGGTCATTTGCGAATATAACCCGTTTCATAACGGCCACGCGCGGCAGCTCCGTCAAATGGCCGCCGTTGGAACGACCGTCTGCGTGATGAGCGGGAACTATGTGCAGCGCGGCGAACCGGCGATCTGCGACAAGTGGACGCGCGCGCGGGCGGCGGCGCTTTGCGGCGCGGATCTTGTGCTGGAGCTGCCCGTGACCTATGCGCTGCGGTCGGCCGAGGGCTTTGCCGACGGCGGCGTGGAGGTGCTCGAGCGGCTCGGCTGCGTCGACGCGCTTTGCTTCGGCAGCGAGACGGGCAGCGCCGAGCGCGTGCTTTCCACGGCGCGCCTGCTGCTTTCGGACGCTTTTTCGGCCGCACTCAGGCAGGAGCTTGCCACAGGCGTGAGCTTCCCGCGTGCGCGCGAGCTTGCCGTGCGCCGCCTGAGCGGGGAGGAGACGCCGCCCCTGTCGGCGCCGAACGACATTCTCGCCGTGGAATACTGCAAGGCGCTGCTGCGGCGGGGAAGCGCAATCGAACCGATGCTCATCCGCCGCGACGGGGATTATCACGTCGGAACAGACCCGAACGCGCCGTCGGCGTCCTTCCTGCGCACGCAGGAGCGCTGGGACGGCTTCGTCCCCGAGGCCGCGCTGGCGTGTTTCGCCGGTGCGCCGCGCTTCACGGCCGCGGCGGGGGAGCGGGCGTGGCTGGCGCGTCTGCGCGGAATGCCAGACGCGGCGTTCGAGGCGCTGCCCTTTGGCTCGGAGGGGCTTTGGCGGCGGCTGCTACGCGCCTGCCGGACGGAGGAGACGCTCGAGGGGATCGTCGAGGCCGCCAAGACCAAGCGCTACCCGCGTACACGCCTGATGCGGATGCTGCTGTGCGCCTACCTCGGCATCGACGAGGCGCTGCTGCGCGCGCAGGCGCCCTATATCCGCGTGCTTGCAGCCAACGAACGGGGGCAGGCCGTGCTGCGCAGGGCAAGAAAGAACGGCGCGCCGCTGCTGCACGCCGGTGAGCGTGCGCCTGCCTGTCCCTATGCAGGGCTGGAGCGACGCGCCGACGATCTTTTCGGCCTGTTCAGCACAAAAGGGGAATATTATGTCAACCAAGAGCGGCAGCACCGTCTGTTTCGACCGGCCGACACGCCGCCCTGCGGCGAAAAATGAAACTTTTTCGGAATGTTTTGAAAAAAACGCTTGCAATCTGAGAGAAAGTGTGGTACTATATCTGGGCGATTGAATACAAAGGGACTACTAAATCCCTGACGACGACTATAAGAAAGAGGTGAAAGCAATGAAGGAAGGTATCCATCCGAAGTACGAACAGACTACAATCAGATGCGCGTGCGGCGAGATTATTGAGACCGGCTCCACCAAAAAGGACATCAAGGTTGAAATTTGCTCCAAGTGCCACCCTTTCTATACCGGCAAGCAGAAGCTGGTTGACACCGGTGGACGTGTTGACCGTTTCAACAAGAAGTTCGGTCTGAAGTAATGAGTAAAGTTCGCACCGCATCGGTGCGGACTTTTTTCATTATCTGTCGATTTTCGTCGACGCAGGACTGGAGATATTTATGAATTTGAACGAACGAGTGACGATAGAAAAGGCGGTTCTGGTCGGGCTGAATGCGGATTGCTTCCGTCCGGAGGAGACCGCTACCGAGGAATCCCTCGACGAGCTGGAGGCGCTGCTGGAGACGGCGGGCGGCGAATGCACCGCGAAGGTGCTGCAAAACCGCAAAACGCCCGATCCGCACAGCTTCATCGGCGAGGGCAAGGCGCAGGAGGTGCGCGAGCTGCTGGAGAACACCGGCGCGAATCTGGTCGTGTTCGACAACGACCTCTCGCCGTCGCAGATCCGGGCGCTCGAGGAGCTGACGGACGCGACCGTGCTCGACCGCAGCGCCCTGATCCTCGACATTTTTGCCCAGCGCGCCAAGACGGCCGAGGGGCGTTTGCAGGTCGAGCTGGCGCAGTATCAATACCTGCTGCCGAAGCTCTCCGGCATGGGCAAGTCCATGTCGCGGCTCGGCGGCGGCATCGGCACGCGCGGACCCGGCGAGACGAAGCTCGAGACCGACCGGCGGCATATCCGCGAGCGCATCGACCGGCTCAAGACCGAGCTGGCCGAGGTGCGAAAGGTGCGCGGCGTGCAGCGCGAGCGCCGCATGAAAAACGCCGTGCCGGTCGTGGCGCTGGTCGGCTATACCAACGCGGGCAAGTCGACTCTTCTGAATCAGCTCACGGGCGCAGGCATCCCCGCCAACGACCGCCTGTTTGACACGCTGGACACGACGACACGCCGCCTGCGCGTGTCGGATCATCTTGAGGTGCTGCTGTCGGACACGGTCGGCTTCATCGCGAAGCTGCCGCATCACCTCGTCGAGGCCTTCAAGGCAACGCTCGAGGAGCTGCAATATGCCGACCTGCTGCTGCACGTCATCGACGCTTCCGATCCGCAGCGCGAGGAGCACATTGCCGTGGTCGACCGTTTGATCGAGCAGCTGGCCAAGCCCGGCGTGCCGGTTTTGCGGTGCTACAACAAGGCAGATCTGCTCAATGACATCAGCGACTATCCGATCGGGGAGCGAAACATCCCCATCTGCGCCCGCAGCGGCGTCGGCATGGATGAGCTGCTCACGCGCATCGAGCAGACGCTGCTCGGCGAGCTGCATGAGGTCACGCTGCTGCTGCCTTATGCGCAGGGCGGCGTGCTGGACGTCCTGCATCAGCAGGCGCAGGTGCACAAGGTCGAATATACCGCCGAGGGCATCGAGGTCAGCCTGACCTGCAAGGAGGAGCTCTACCGGCGCTATCGGCAGTATGAGAGGGAGCACGGATGAAGGAATATCTGGTTCCGACCCGAGATGCCGAGGCGGAGTTCGTTGAAAAGCGCTCGCGCTTCCTTTCTCACATCTTTTTGGTCAATACGGAGGAGGAGGCGCTGGCGCGGCTGAAGCAGATGCGCGAGACCTATTGGGACGCGACGCATAACGTTTATGCCTATATCATCCGCGACGGCGCGACGCGCTTCTCCGACGACGGCGAGCCGGGCGGAACGGCCGGTATGCCGGTTTTGCAGGTTTTGCAGCGCGAGGGGATGTTCAACATTCTCTGCGTGGTCACGCGCTATTTCGGCGGCACGCTTCTCGGCGCGGGCGGTCTGGTGCGCGCCTATGCGCACAGCGCGAAGCTCTGCCTCGATGCCGCCGGACGCTCGATCAAGCAGGTCTGGACGCGTGTGCTCCTGCCGTGCCCCTACAGCTGGTATGAGCGCGTCAAGCTGGAGATCCCGGCCTTCGGCGGCGTGATCGACCAGACCGATTTCGGCGCGGAGGTCACGCTTGAGCTGCTTTTGCCCAAAAAGCAGGCTGAGCCGTTCCTGAGCCGCATTTTCGACCTCTCGTCGGGAACAATCGAGGGGCTGCCGGGCGAGGACGAATACCGCGCCTTCCCGGTCGGGCAGGAAGCCTGAACCCTAAGGAACCTCTGAATCAATCGGCTGCGGCGCTCAGCGGGCCTTTTGCCCCAACTTATCGGTTTGAAAATCTTGAAATACACAAAGTATTCCTGCGATTTCCAAACCTCAATTTGGAACAAAATCCCTCGCTGACCACTCTTGCGATTTAATCAGAGGTTCCCTAACAAATCTCATACGGAAGGACGATTCCTCATGACGATCCGTGAAGAGCTTGAACGGCGCGAGCATCAGTTTTTGAGCGAAAAAGCGCAGTTTGCCGACGAGACCAAGGGCAGACCCCGCGCCGAGGCGCCGACGGAGAATGATATGCGCACCTGTTATCAGCGCGATTCCGACCGCATCCTGCACAGCAAATCCTTCCGCCGTCTGATGCACAAGACGCAGGTCTTTTTGCAGCCGGAGGGCGACCACTACCGCACCCGCATGACGCACACGCTCGAGGTCGCGCGCATCGCGCGGACGATCACGCGCGCCCTGCGGCTGAACGAGGATTTGGCCGAGGCGATCGCCTTCGGCCACGATCTGGGGCACACGCCCTTCGGCCATGCCGGGGAGGTCGCGCTCAGCGAGGTGACGGGCAGACCCTTCCGCCACAATGAGCAGTCTCTGCGTGTGGTGGACATCCTCGAAAAGGACGGGCAGGGGCTGAACCTGACCTACGAGGTGCGCATGGGCATCCTTGGCCATAGCCGCCACAGCCGTCTGCCGGAGACGCTTGAGGGGCAGATCGTCCGCAAGTCCGACCAGATCGCCTATATCAACCACGACATCGACGACGCCATGCGCGCCGGGATCCTGACCGATTCCGACATCCCGCGCGAGATCGCGGACGTGCTCGGCGCCACCCACCGCGACCGCATCAATTCCCTCGTGACCAACATGGTCATGCATACGCTGCAAACCGGCGAGCTGGGCATGGATCCCGAGGTCGACACAACGATGGAGGCGCTGCGCGATTTCATGTTCGAGCGCGTCTATAAAAATCCCGTCGCCAAGGGCGAGGAGGTCAAGGCGCGGCATATTTTGCAGGAGCTTTACACCTATTATATCAAGCACCCGGAGGCGCTCCCGGCGGATTTCCAGCCGCAGCTCAGCTTCGACGGCATGGAGCGCACGGTCTGCGATTACATTGCCGGGATGACCGACAAATACGCGATGTATAAATACGACGAGCTGTTCATCCCGCTGGCATGGCAGGTGCGGGGCTGACGGCCGGAGAGGAGGGGAGCCCATGCCGTTTTCACCGGCGTTTCTGGACGAGCTGAATAACCGCAATCCGATCGAGGACGTCGTGGGGCAGTATGTCGCGCTGACGCGGCGCGGCAGCAATCTCTTTGGCCTCTGCCCCTTCCACGGCGAAAAGACGCCGTCCTTCTCCGTCGCCCCGGACAAGGGAATCTTCTATTGCTTCGGCTGCCATAAGGGCGGCGGCGTGGTCAACTTCATCATGGAGATCGAAAACCTCAGTTATCCGGATGCGGTGCGCTTTTTGGCGAAGCGCGCCGGGCTGGAGGTGCCGGAGGACGACGCCGAGCGCTCGCAGTACAAGAAAAAAGAACGCCTCTGGGCGCTTTGCAAGGCGGCCGCGCGCTTCTTCCATGAGCAGCTCAAAACGCCGCAGGCGCAGAAGGCGCGCGAATATGCGCAGCGGCGCGGCCTCTCGTCCGGGACGATCACGCGCTTCGGCCTTGGATATGCGCCAAACGCGTGGGACAGCCTGATCCAGGCCATGACAGCGCGCGGCTATGAAAAATCCGAGCTGCTCGAGGCCGGCCTGGTGCTGGAGAAAAAGGACAAGGGCACGTTTTACGACCGGTTCCGCAACCGCCTGATGTTCCCGATCATCGATGTGCGCGGCAATGTGATCGGCTTCGGCGGCCGCGTGATGGACGATTCGACGCCGAAATATCTGAATTCGCCCGAGACGATCATCTTCAACAAACGGCGGAACCTTTTTGCCATGAATGTCGTCAAAAAGAGCAAGGCGGGCTTCATCATCCTGACCGAGGGCTACATGGACGCGATTGCGCTGCACCAGTACGGCTTCGACTGCGCCGTGGCCTCTCTGGGCACATCCCTGACGCAGGAGCATGCCGACCTGCTCTCGAAATACACGAACGAGGTCGTTCTGACCTATGACGGCGACGCGGCCGGGCAGAACGCGACGCAGCGGGCGATCCCGATGCTGGAAAGAACCGGTCTGCGCGTGAAAATTCTGCGGATGCGCGGGGCAAAGGACCCCGATGAATTTTTGAAAAAATACGGAGCCGACCGCTTCAGGCTGCTGCTTCAGGAGTGCGAAAATCAGGCCGAATACCGGCTGCGCTCGCTGCAAATGCAGTATGACCTCACGGTCGACGAGCAGAAGGTTGAATTCGCGAAGGCGGCGGCGGAACTCATTTCCAGTTATACAACGCCCGTCGAGCGGGAAATCTATGCGACGAGGGCGGCAGAAATGGCCGGGCTGACGACCGATGTCATGAAGCTCGAGGTCGCCAAGGCCTTCAAAAAACGCACCGCGAAGCAGAAAAAGGCGCAGGAGCGGCAGGATATGGAGATCGCCGCCATGCGGCAGCCGAAGAGCCGCGAAATCCGCTATGATAATCTGCGCTCGGCCGTTGCGGAGGAGGATATTCTGCGCATGGTGCTGCGCGAGCCGGCGCTGTTCGACCGCGCTGCCGGTCTGACGGGAGCGGAGCTCTCCGTGCCGATGTTCGGGCGTGCGTTCGACGCGCTGCTCGATCGCTGGAGACGCGACCTGTCCGTCACGCCGGGTGCGCTGAGCGACGTGCTCTCGCCTGCGGAAATGGCGCATCTGACGTCCGTGCTGCAAAAGCCGGATGCGCCGGTCTCCGAGCAGGCGATGGACGACTGCCTGCGGATCGTGCGCGAGGAACGCGCCAAACGGAATACGGTCGACGCGGCCTCGCTTCTGCGGATGCAGGAGGAGCTGCGTAGGAAAAAAGGTTATGGAGGTACATAACATGGAAGAAATCAAGTCGATCGAACAGTCGGAAGAGAACGGCAAGCTGCATGAAAAGCTCCAACAGCTGTTGGAGAAGGGCAAAAAAGAGAAAAAGCTGGCCTCCGCCGAGCTGATCGACGCGCTCGAGGAGATCGACGCCGACGAGAAGCAGACCGATATGATCTACGACGCCCTTGAGGCCGCCGGGATCGAGCTTGACGTCAGCGACGTCGTTGAGCTGCTGCAAAAGCCGGAGGAGCTTGCGCCCAGTGCCGAGGATCTGAGCCTTGTCGAGGAGGAGAAGCTGCTCGATACGGAGGAAATTTCCGAGACGATGAGCGTGAATGACCCCGTGCGTATGTACCTCAAGGAGATCGGGAAAATTCCGCTTTTGACGCCTGAGCAGGAGCAGGAGCTTGCCTCCAGACTGGCCGAGGGCGACGAGCAGGCCTATGACAAGATGATCGAGGCCAATCTGCGGCTGGTCGTCTCCATTGCGAAGCGCTTTGTCGGGCGCGGCCTGCCCTTCCTTGACCTGATCCAGGAGGGAAACCTCGGCCTCATCAAGGCCGTCGGCAAGTTCGACCACACGAAGGGCTATAAATTTTCCACCTATGCCACGTGGTGGATCCGCCAGTCGATCTCCCGTGCGATTGCCGATCACGCCCGCACCATCCGCATCCCGGTGCATATGGTCGAGACGATCAACCGCGTCGCGCGCGCCAACCACGAGCTTTTGCAGGAGCTCGGCCGCGACCCGACGGCCGGTGAGATCGCCCACAGACTGCATCTGCCGCTGGAAAAGGTCGAGGAGGTCATGCGTGTCTCGCAGGATCCGATCTCGCTGGAAACCCCGGTCGGCGAGGAGGACGACAGCCATCTGGGCGATTTTATTCCCGATGACGAGGCCTATGAACCGGCCGACGCGGCGGCCTATGCGCTGCTGCGCGAGCAGCTTGCCGGCGTGCTCAAGACCCTCACGCCCCGCGAGGAAAAAGTGCTCTGCCTGCGCTACGGACTGACCGACGGCAAAATGCACACGCTCGAGGAGGTCGGCGAGGAATTCAACGTCACGCGCGAACGGATCCGTCAAATTGAGGCAAAGGCGCTCCGCAAGCTGCGTCATCCGTCCCGCTCGAAGGTTTTGAAGGATTTTTTAAACTGAGCATTCTGTGCAATTTGCGCAAAATGTCTGAATCATATGAATTTCCTCTTGACATTGGCAGAAAAACCTGTATCATAGTTGTAGAACTTTTTTCGGAAGCAATTTCCAAAAGTGGGGGAAGAGAAACATATGTACGACAGAATCAGAACCTATCTTTCAGAGCAGCTTGACATTCCCGTCGAGGAAATGTCCCGCGATACCACCTTTGACAGCCTGCATCTTGATTCTCTGGACATGGTCGAGATGATGATGGATATGGAAGAGGAGCTGGGCGTCGATTTCGACCTGGAGGGCGAGACCGATATCACCACCATCGGTGCGCTTGCGGACTACATCGACGACAAGCTGGCCGAGCTGGATCAGTAAGCTGAATTTTCGTCCCGGCTGCGCCGGGTCAACAATTGAATCGGAGAATTCGTCCGGTCATCCGGGTTTCGACCCGTGGCAAGGTCGCACTAGTTGGGGAGATAGCGGTGCCCTGTGACCTGCAATCCGCTATAGCAGGAATGAATTCCCGCACGAGGGCCTGTGCTGTGCCGTCTGTCCGTGTAAGCGGTGTTGAGGAATCGGTCTCGCGCAACGACCTCCCGTGAACCATGTCAGGCGGGGAACCGAGCAGCATTAAGCGGATCGGGCCGTGTGCCGCGAGGACGCCGTTTCTGAGCTGGCTGCATGGGAAACGGGTATGGTATCAGGTTCGGATGCGGGTGTGCGATCTTGCCATGGGTCGAAACCGGAAAAAGTCCCGGCGGGACGCTGCGTTTGTCTGCGGCGTCCCGCCGGGACTTTTTGGTCGTTGATCTTTCTCACCGAACCGATCGATTTTGTCACTGCGAGGCCGCGGAGCGACCGCGGCAATCTTAAAGTTTTCGATACGGAATCCCGTGGCGAAGCAAGGGAACAGAAAACGACAAAATTCCGAAATTGCAACGATTTCACAGAAGCACCGTCATGACGACCCTTTTGGGGCGCTGCATCATGCGGCCGTAAGGGCTTATACCATACGCGCGCCTCGTGGCGCTGACGATGGGCGTCGGGTTTGTGCTCGGCGTGGTCGCACGCTGCATCGACGGCGTGAACTTGCTGCTGATCCCGGACGCACTGGGTGCGATGCTGTCTTACACAGCGGTTTTGATGTCCTTCCCGGGAAAGAAAGCGGAGGAAGCCTGCAAATGAATCGTGATTTGACCGTTGGCAAGCCCTCGCGTGTGCTCTGCCAATTCTGCCTGCCGCTATTCGGCAGCATCATCTTTCAACAGCTCTATAACATCGCCGACAGCTTTGTCGCCGGTAAATTCATCGGCGATAACGCCTTGGCCGCCGTCGGCAACAGCTATGAGATCACGCTGATCTTCATCGCCTTCGCCTTCGGCTGCAACATCGGCTGCTCGGTTCTGGCCGCGCAGCTCTTCGGCGCGAAGGAATATAAAGACCTCAAGAGCGCCGTCGCAACAGCGCTGATCGCCAGCAGTGTGATCTGTGCGGCGCTGATGGTGATCGGCATTACCTGCTGCGGCTCGATGCTGCGGCTCATCAAAACGCCGGACGAGGTCTTCGCCGACTCCAAGCTGTATCTGGATATTTACATCCTCGGCCTGCCGTTCGTGTTCCTCTATAACGTGGCGACTGGCATCTTCTCTGCCCTCGGCGATTCCAAGACGCCGTTCATCTTCCTTGCGTGCTCGTCGCTCTCCAACATCGGCGTGGACATCCTGTTCGTGACCGCATTCGGCATGGGCGTTGACGGCGTGGCGTGGGCGACCTTCCTGTGCCAGGGCATCAGCTGCGTGCTCGCGCTCGTCGTGGTGTTCCGCCGCTTCAACAAGATCAAAACCGAGGGTAAGATCAAGATGTTCTCTTGGAAGCATTGCGGCCGCTTTGCCGTGATCGCCGTTCCGAGCATTTTGCAGCAGAGCTTCATCTCCGTCGGCAACATCGTGATCCAGAGCGTCATCAACGGCTTCGGAGCTTCTGTCATGGCCGGTTATTCCGCCTCGGTGAAGCTCAATAACATGGTCATCACCTCGCTGACCACGCTGGGCAACGGCATTTCGAACTTCACGGCGCAGAATCTGGGCGCGGAAAAGTATGACCGCATCAAGGCGGGCTTCTGGGCCGGTCTGAAGCTGGTCTGGATCCTTTGCGTGCCGCTGGTTCTGGCCTATACGTTTGCCGGGCGCACGCTCGTACACATCTTCCTCGACAGCCCGACCGGTACTGCGATGGACACCGGCGTGATGTTCCTGCGCGTGGTCGCGCCGTTCTATTTTGTCGTCGCCGCGAAGCTCGTCTCCGACGGCATCCTGCGCGGCGCGGGCCTGATGAGGCGCTTCATGATCGCGACCTTTACCGATCTTGTGCTGCGCGTTGCGCTGGCCGAGGTGCTCTCCCGCACGATGCTCGGCACGATGGGCATCTGGCTCGCTTGGCCGATCGGCTGGAGCATTGCAGCCGTCATTTCCATCGTGTTCTACGCGACCGTGAAATGGCAGAAAAGAAGCAGCCTGACGTAAGTACGTGCCAAATTCGGCGTCGCTTGACGCGAACCCCCTTGCCAAGCGATGCCGACCGAAGCGCGATATTGATCCCTGATAAGCAGGAACCCCCGGAACGGAGAACCGTTCCGGGGGCAATTTTTTCTCAGGAACCTCTGATTAAATCGCAAGAGTGGTCAGCGAGGGATTTTGTTCCAAATTGAGGTTTGGAAATCGCAGGAATACTTTGTGTATTTCAAGATTTTCAAACCGAAAAGTTGGGGCAAAAGACCCGCTGAGCGCCGCAGACGATTTATTCAGAGGTTCCCTCAGTTGTTGATCCCGTGGTGCGCCTTGGGGCTGGTGGGCGTCAGGGGCAGGAAGGTATAGCCGTTTGCCAGACCCCACTGAATGATTCGCTCGACGGCCGCCACGCTGAAGCCCTTGATGTCGTGCTGCAAAACGATCGAGACGTTGTGGCTGCTGCATCCGTCGATCACGTTCTGATAGACCTGATCGGTGCTTGTTGTCTCGCCGGCGTCGCCGCTTGAGACATTCCAGTCGTAGTATTGCAGGCCGCGCGCCGTGGCGTCCTGTGTCAGACGCGTCATGATGCCGGGATTGAAGCGGCTGACGGTGTTTGAGCTGCCGCCGGGGAAGCGGAACATCGTCGTCTCATAGCCGCCGGTCTTGTCGGCAATGATCTGCTGCATCTTGGAAAAGTCGGCAAAATAAGCGTCCTCGCTGGCGTAGACCGTGTCGTAGTCGTGGCAGGCGGTGTGGACGGCCACGGTGTGCCCGCGCTTGTATTCGTCGGCGATCAGATCGGTGTAGCCCGTGTTGACCACGAAGAACGTCGCCTTGACGCCGTATTTGTCGAGCACATCGAGCAGCTGGGCGGTGTATTGGCTCGGGCCGTCGTCAAAGGTCAGGTAGATCACCTTATCGCCCGGGTCAATCGTTTCGGTCTGCGGCACGACCTTGACCGTGCGTGTGGCCGAGGCCGGATTGCCGAAGCTGTCGGTGACTGTGTAGGTCAGCGTGTATTCGCCTACGGTCGACGAGTCGACCGTGCCTTCCACCTGAACGCGGTCTGTGATGTCGCCGTCGCAGTCGTCGACGGCCTCATAGCCCGGCTCTTGGTATTCTGAGCCGACCGCGAGCTGGAAGACGTCTCCGCCCTTGAGCGTCAGCTCCGGGGGATTCGGGTCGTAATACTGAATTTCGCGCACGGCCGTGCCGGTGTTGCCGGAGGAGTCGGTCACGCTGTAATAGACGTGACCGTCGCGCTCCTCGCTCGTGACCTTGTCGGTCAGATCGCCGTCATAGCGGTCGAACGCCGTGTAGCCCTCTTCCTCATAGGGGTGGTTTGAGAGCGTTCGGTGCTCCGGGTCGCTCTTGAGCGTGATGACCGGCGGCGTCGTGTCAATCACGTCGATCGCACGCGTCTTTTCGGCGTGCATCCAGAGAAACTGCGCGCGATAGGTCAGCTCGCTTTGCCCCAACGCGTCCGTGCTGACCGTGCCCTCGGTCTTGACCCTGACGGAGAACAGTCCCTTTGGAAACAGGGAACAGCTCAGGCGCGCCTTGACGCCCGGATCCTCAAAGGGCTCGCCGTATTCGGCGTCGATCCTGTCGCCGCCGTCGAGCGTGATCTGCACCTGCCACCCCATCGAGGCGATGCCGACTGCTAAGAGCGCCAGCACGCCGAGCAGCACCCACGGCCAGACCGGTTTGCCGCGCTTCTGCCTTTTGCGGCGCGGCGGCTTTTTTCGTGCGCCCGATGCCTGCCGGTATGTTCCCGGACGGTATTCCTCATAGTACTGCGAGCCGTCTGCGTGGCTTCCTCTGTAATCGTCCATGATCTCCTCCGATGTGCGCATGATCTGCCGTTCCCGCAAGGGCGGCATCCGTGAAACAGCGCTGCGAACGCCGCGCCGATCCTGTCTCTTTTATTATAGACGATTTTCTGTGATTTGTGTTCCTTTTTTTCAAAATATTTTTCCATTCGACCCGATTCGGGCGCTTTCGAAAAAATAACGAAAAAATGAAAAATAGCGGTTGACAAATCGCACAATCCTTGCTATAATATCAGAGCTGTCTAGGAAATGCTGCTATAGCTCAGCAGGTAGAGCGCATCCTTGGTAAGGATGAGGTCTCCAGTTCGAATCTGGATAGCAGCTCCAAAATGCTCCAAGGTCGAAAGACTTTGGAGCGTTTTTCATTTAAAAAAACAAACTGGAGACCTCATCCGCAAAATTGCGAAGGCAATTTTTAAATTTGAATCGAGGTCTTGAGGCCTCCATGAAATCCGTGATTTCATGGAGCCGGGACTCCAGTTCGAATCTGGATAGCAGCTCCAAAATGCTCCAAGGTCGAAAGACTTTGGAGCGTTTTTTAGTTGAAAAAACAAACTGGAGACCTCATCCGCAAAATTGCGAAGGCGATTCCGCAATCAGAAAATCGAGAGCATATTTATATAAGGTGAGCGACAGACTGCCGCGTGGTGTTCTGCGCGGTGCGGCTGGATTTTTCTCTTGAATCGTCCGCAAAAATTCGTTATAATGGATCGGCAAGACCCGATAAGGAGGGAACAATAATGAAACGAATTTTTGCACTTTTGCTGTGTGCGGTGCTTCTGATCGGCGTGATTGCGCCGGTGTCGGCGGCCGCACCGCAGGAGGCGCTACTGACTGCGCAGGAGTGGGACGTGCTGCTGCTGACGAACCGCGAACGTCTGCGCTGCGGCCTCGCCCCGGTCAGCTCCACGCCGTTTTTGCAGGAGGCCTGCGATACCCGTGCCGACGAGATCGCCGTGCTGTTCTCGCATACGCGCCCGGATGGCTCGGCTTGTGCTTCGGTGCTCGCCGACCGCAGCTATTCCGACTTGGGTGAGAATATTGCAGCCGGATACCCAACGCCTGCCACTGCGGTGCAGGGCTGGATGAACAGCCCCGGCCATCGCAGGAACATCCTCTCGGCCGACTTTGCGCATATGGGCGTCGGCCACGCTTACCATGCGTCCGGGGCATACGGAAACTACTGGGTGCAGTTTTTTTACACGGGTTTTGACTGCACGTACCGCTCCATGCACCTTGCAGGCAGCGCCGCTGTGTCCGTCGCCTGCAAAAGCATCGACGAGGCACGTCTGACGCTTGCTCTGGAATGCGGCTGCGGCACCTGCTATCTGCCGCTCATGCAGGAATTCTGCACGGGCTTTGAACCCGGCAAGCTCGGCCTTCAGACCGTCACCGTCACGGCCTGCGGCTTCTCCGCGCAGATTGACCTCTTTGTTTCGCAGGACGGTACGGTCGAGCCGCCGGATTACAGCGCGCAGACCGGCTTCCGCGACGTCTCGCCCAAGGCGTGGTACGCCGGTGCTGTCGCGTATGCGGTTGAACAGGGACTGATGAACGGCGTCGGCGACAAGCGCTTCAAGCCGGAGGAGAGCATGACCCGCGCCATGCTGGTCACGGTGCTCTGGCGATATGAGGGCGCGCCGGAGGCGGGGGCGAACCGCTTTTCCGATGTGCCGGACGGACAGTGGTACACCGCTGCGGTCGCATGGGCAGCCGAAAACGGTATCGTCGGCGGTGTCGGCGGCGGAAAATTTGAGCCGGACGGAAATGTGACGCGCGAACAGATTGCGACGATCCTCTTCCGCTATGCGCAGAAAAAGGGAACGGCTTCCGCCGAACGCGGCAGCTTGAGCGCGTTCCCGGACGCCTCCTCCGTCAGCAGCTATGCGCGCGAGGCGCTGGCGTGGGCGGTCGCGGAGCAGATCGTGAATGGCTCGGACGGATGGCTGCTCCCGCAGGGAGACGCGACCCGCGCGCAGGTCGCCGCGATCCTCATGCGGTATATAAGGAACCTCTGAATCAATCGACTGCGGCGCTCAGCAGGTCTTTTGCCCCAACTTACTGGTTTGAAAATCTTGAAATGCGTAGAGGATTCCTGCGATTTCCAAATCTCAATTTGGAACAAAATTCCTCGCTGACCGCTCTTGTGATTCAATCAGAGGTTCCCTATAACATTGCCGGACGGCAATAAAAAATCCCCCGGAGCAATTCTGTTGAAGTGCTCCGGGGGATCGCTGGTTTCATTCGATTATTCGATTGCGATGCTCGTGGTCTCGGGCAGCTTCTTCTGATCTGCCTTCGGCAGCGAGATCTGAAGAATACCGTTTTCAAACTTGGCGCTGACGTTCTCGGGGCGGATCCCCTCGCCGACATAGAAGCTGCGGCTGCAAGCGCCGGCGTAACGCTCCTGACGGATGTATTTGCCCTTCTTGTCCTTTTCGTCCTTGTCCAGACACTTGACGGCCTGAATGGTCAGATAACCGTCCTTCAGCTCCAGCTTCACCTCGTCCTTCCTGAAGCCCGGCAGGTCGATGTCCAGCTCATAAGAGCCTTCTGTCTCGCGGACATCGGTCTTCATCAGGTTCTTGGCATGCTTTCCGTAAAGAGGATCGCGGCCCTGCGGCATCATCATTGCAAACGGATCGTTAAAGAAATCATCGAACAGATTTTCACCAAAAATGCTAGGCAACATAAGTCATACCTCCATTTCAATTTTGCCTCGGTGGGGAAGAATTCCGAACGCCTTGGCGAGCTTCTGTTGTAGTTTTTGTTTTACGTTCCGGGGATTTTTTCTCTCCCTCAAGAACAGCTTCAGTATACCACGTTTTTTAGCACTGTCAATAGGAGAGTGCTAAAATTCACAAAAGTAGCGAAATCTGTTCATAGTTTGTTCATATTCCGCGGCAGAATATGCGGTCCTGACGTTTTAAGAGCCTTAAGACCACTTCTGGCTAATGCGCTGAAGGTCGACCAAGTGCGTATAAATGCCGTTTTATGCGGCAGAACGGATTCGTTGGAAAGAAACGGGCGGTCAAGACGCACAGAGGCGTTCGTCGACGAAGCGTACACGGCCGATTCCGTCGGCTTCCGCGCGATCGACGGGATCGGCCTGTATGTTTCAATAAATTGACAATGATATTTTGATCCGAAGCGCTCATACTAGCACCGAGGAAGTCAGTCAGTGATTTCCGAAACAAAAAAGGAGTGAAAAAACATGAAGAGCAACAACCAGATCAACATTCCGGAAGCGCGCAGTGCGATGGATAAGTTCAAGATGGAAGCTGCCAACGAAGTCGGCGTCAATCTGAAGAACGGTTACAACGGTGACCTCAGCTCCCGCGAGGCCGGTTCCGTCGGCGGTCAGATGGTCAAGAAGATGATCGAGGCTTACGAGAACAACCTGAAGTAAACACAGACAGCAAAACAACACAAACAGCCGCAGACGGAACTCCGCCTGCGGCTGTCGGTATCATTGCTGACCTTATTTATGCGTGCCCGGATAGAACAGCGCGACCGTTCCCGGACCGACATGCGCGCCGGTGACCGGCTCATAGTAGACCGTGATGCATTCGCCGGTAAAGCCGCGCTTCCGCAGCTCGTCCTCCAGAAATGCGGCGTCCTCAGGGGCGTCGGCATGGGCAATGCCGACCGTGCCGCTGCGGTCTGCCACAAGCTCATCATAACGCTCCGCCAGCGTGAGCAGAGACTGCTTTCTGCCGCGGCACTTACCGCAGAGAATGATCTTTCCCTCGGAATTGCCGGTGAGCAGAGGCTTGATCTTGAACACTGTGCCGACGACGCTTGCAACGCGGCTGATGCGTCCGCCGCGCTTGAGATATTCGAGGTCGTCGACCGTGAAATACTGACACATGGTGTTGCGGATCTTTGCAATCGTCTTGACGATCTCGCGCAGAGCGACGCCTTCCTCAAGCAGCTTCGCAGCCTCCAGCACAAGCAGACCCTCGCCAAGTGAAGCTGCATAGGTGTCGATCACGGCGATCTGCTGCTTCGGAAAATCCTCGGTCAGCTCATTTGCAGAGAGCATTGCCGCCTGATTTGTGCCACTGATGCCGCCGGACATGCCGATATAGAGCACATCATCACCGGCCTCCAGCGCGGCGCGAAAGCCGTCCATAAAGGTGCCGAGCGGGATCATTGCGGTTTTGACATCTGCACCGCTGCGCATGGCATCATAAAAAGCCTTGCCGTTGAACTCGGTCGAATCCTCCGGCGTGAATTCCTGATCTCCGACAGTATAGGAAAAGGGGAGCACCGTCAGCTTGTATTTTTGAACCAACTCAAGCGGAAGGTTGGCGCAGGTGTCCGTGAAAATTCTGGTCATGAGATTGCCTCGCTTTCTGCATTTGATCGATACATGTTTATGATAAAGCACCGCGAGCTGCGCACGAAGGGCGGCCGATGTTTCAAAACCGCGAGCCTGTGCCGGGGAGTCAAAGCGCCCGTCACAGGCTTCATAACGGCCCGATTTTTTCATAAGCTGTGTTTCGCCTGTATTTTTTACGATCCGGATTATAGCAAATCCCCTCAAAAGTTGCAACCTACTAAGTGCTTGACCTCTCTACTGTGAGTAAAGTCGACTCTACTGAGAGTAGAGTTTAAAAAATATAATTAAAATTCGAGAAATAATGATAAAAATGATTATTTTTGCGGGTAATCAAAACATTTCATAATAGTATACGTAAAATATATTTTATATCAAAAAGGATCGGTAGAGTTTGGTTCTCAGGAGAGTTAAAGGCCGAAAAATCGGAAACTTCAAATCAATTTCGTTCCATGGCGTGGTCAAGTGATCATGTAACAAGCTATTTCGAGCTGCGCCGCAGTCGTCTTCTTACGACTGCCAATCTTTCCGGCGCACACGGATGCGAAAAGAAGCACCAAGGTTCCTTAAAAATCCCTGGCTGATTTTTTGAAGCTGTTGAGTAGAACACAGTCGTGAAAGTACGACAGATAAATGGAGCCGAACAATGAGGATTTGATAGAAAAGGTGTGTTGGGTCTGCGTATGCTGTCTCTGCTGCGGATAGGGGATCTCTGAAGTTCTCTCCCAACACATTGACACTGTCGCCGTCTGCGCACGATCCTTCTGATCAGCGTTGTGAGCTTTGGCGTGAGCTTTGTGCTCGGAATGGCGCTCTCCATGATTCTGGCCGGTGATTTCCGGCTCTGGCATGTCTGGGGCTGGTTCGGCTATGGCGCTTGATGGGATGCAGGGAACATGCTTTGACTATATGCGATCTTCTTCGTCTTTTTCGGCGCATCAACGTTCCGGCGTTGCCTTGCACCGGAGCGACAGGGGCAGTATCTGGACTTGTGTTGCGAAAGGGGAACGCGTACCGCATTCCTGTCTATCCTGAGACGCATAGAAAAAGGAACACGCCCGTTTCGGCTTCCGGGCGGCAACGTCTCGACCGACTCAGGAGCGACAGTCCCCCAACACGCGATGCTGAGCAAGCGTCCCGGCGTAGGATGGGTGCGCTTGACAAAAAATATCGAAGACTGGAAAAGTTTGTGTTGACAATTGAGCGGGAAAGTAGTATAATATCCTCGCTTGAGAGATACGGGCCTTTAGCTCAGTTGGTTAGAGCAACCGGCTCATAACCGGTCGGTCCCGGGTTCGAGTCCCCGAAGGCCCACCATTTTTTCATGATGCTCCAAAGGGATATATAGGGGTATAGCTCAATTGGTAGAGCGGCGGTCTCCAAAACCGTAGGCTCAGGGTTCAAGTCCTTGTGCCCCTGCCACAAGATCCTTGCAAAAACAAAGGTTTTTGCAAGGATCTTTGTTTTTTGCGGACGAAGCCTTCAAAACACCGATCGATTCCGCCGCTCCCAACACCGGCGCTCAGCGCGTCTTTTGCCCCAACTGATCGGTTTGAAAATCTTGAAATACGTAAAGGATTCCTGCGATTTCCAAATCTCAATTTGGAACAAAATTCCTCGCTGACCGCTCTTGTGATTGAATCATAGGTTCCCTAGGCAATTTCTGCGTGAACCGGATTGCCGATCGGGAAAAGCGCACATAGCGTGCGCACGCACGAAGCCATGGAGAAAAACGAAATCCATGCGCGCCAGCCGTTGCTGCATATGACACGCTCAGAGCCGGACAATTGGCCGACTGGTCAAATCTGCAGAACGGATTCTGCAAACGGCGCACAGCCGGTTGACATCGTTTTTCGTTTGTGATAAGCTATCTATATAGAAGGCTTTCCTGAACGGAAAGTCCGCACGGCGTGTCGCGGATCTCTGCGCCGCCCTGCATAAGCTTATCGCTAACGGTGGCGAGACGGCACCGGCAATCTTGGACGCTTGGAGCGCGAAAAGGGGAGCGGTGCTGTCGCGGCCTCTGGGCTGCGGCGACTGCTTCAAGCGCCACGTTTCGCCGCCGTCGCACCACTTTGACGATCCTGACACCGTGAAAACTCCTGCCGCGCAGTCGGAGCGTTCCGTCTGCGCGGCAGTAGCTTTGTCTATACGCTGAAACGGGAGCGGCCTGAGCCGCTCCCGTTCTGCATTTACGATGTACGATTATTGAAAGTTTGAGGCGGTTGCGTGCTGTGTGAGCAGATAGTAGGTCTCACAGAGATGCGGATGCGCGATGCCGCCGATGGCTGCCGCCGAGACAAGCTTCGTTCTGGCGCCCTCATAGCGGTCGGCGAGCTTGTAATTCAGCACGGCGCTGACCTGATTGCCCAGACCGTTGGCCGCCGTAATCTCCGCGAGGATCTGCATGAAATAGGCGGGAACCTGACAGAGCTTATACTTCGTGAAGCCCCAGGATTTATAGGAGGACTTCTTGGCGTACTTCATTGCGCGCGCCGGAACCTTGCTGATGTCCGAGGCAGAGAGACCGGACTGCGTGATATCCTTGTCCGTGCCGTTGCTGTGGCAGGAGCAGGTGTATTTGTAGCAAGCGCTCCAGCCGCTGCAAACGCCCGCCAGCTTGTTGACCAGCGCGTTCAGGTTCTTTCGACTCATCTGGTTGTACCAGCTCTTGCCGGTCAGGTCGTGCCATTCGTTTTCCATGCTGCTGGTCATGTCGACCACAGCCGTCCGTCCGTAGCGGCGGAAGTTCCATGCCGTCATCGGAACGCAGGGCACGAAGTCATCCTCATTGACGAGGTTGAAGATGCACTGATATCTGGAAGCGCCGGTGTTCGTCGCAGTCGTGGAGTTCGGTGCGGCAAAGGTATAGGCAAAAACGGTTCTGCCCTCGTCGATCAGCTTGGCGGACAGCAGGTTGGCGATCGCAGCGCCGCGCGAATGGCCGGTGACCCAGAAAACGGTGTTGTCTGTGTCAAGACCGTATTTCGACATGTAGGATTTGAGGTAGGTCAGAATGCGATTGGAGGCAACGTCGAAGCCCTTGTGATTCTTCTTGTTCGTCCAGTCGGCGTAGCTGTTGAACTTGCTGGTATTGCCGATGTCAAAGTTGCTGCTCCATTCCTCGATCGTGCCGTTCGTGCCGCGGACGATGACGGCAACGATCTGCTTGGTCTGGCCGTTGTAGGTCACGGTTCGATGGCCGAGGCCAACCTCGGAGAGGTCGTCGTCGCCGTAGGTCGAGGCCGTCAGCTTATAGTCGATCGTGTGCTGCATCCCGTGGAAGGCAAGCATGGTCTTGATGCTCTTCGTGGAGGTAACGGTGCCGCCGTCATAGGTCGTGCTCTTGCCGAAGTCAAAGCCGCCCCCGCTGTAAATAAAGGTGCTGAACAGCAGGGAGGTGGTGCTGAGATTTTTGTTGTAGGTCTTGTTGTTGCCGAAGAAGACACGATAGTCAAAGGTATATTTCACCGAGGAGGTGGTGTCGCCGTCGAGCAGCTTTCCGGAGAACACATTGCTCTTGGGGCGGGCGTCCTTGGCATCGCTGATGCCGTCGTAGTCGGAATCGGTCTGGGTGGACGTGGCCTTTACGGTGTAGGTCGGGATCGTGACGCTGCCGAGTGTGTTGATCTCAGCGTCGGAGACGCCTCTGGCGGCCAGATATGCGCGCACAAAGGCCGTGACGTCGGTCTGTGTCTCTTCCACGGGAAGACCCTTATCCAGCTCGTCCTTGCTGACGGAACGGAAATCGTCGAGCAGCTTGGTGCCGCCGGAAACGGTGAATTTGGCGTCTGCCGCGCCGGTCGCAGCGCGATAGAGCCGATCGGTGTCTACGCCCATGCTGTCGAGCAGCATTGCGAGATCGACCACGCAGAATTTGCCGCTGTGATCGACGGTTGCGCGAACGCCCGTGCCGGTAGCGGTGGTTTCCAGAACGTTCCAGCCGCTCTCGGTTAGCTCCAGAACGACCGGAGCCGCTGCGGGAGCGGAGAGCGTGAAGTCAACCGAAAGCTCGGCCGCTCCGTCCAGCTCGACCTCGACGGCCTTGCCGATCACGGCGTCCTGCTTCACGATGGCCTCGTCGGTGGCCTCCTCGAGGCGGACGGTGTTGACGATCGCGGCGGCGGAGACACCGCTGACAGTGGGAACTGCCGCGTTATCCTGCGTCAGCTCCTCGGCGATGCGCTCGGCGGGAAGCTCCTGACGCAGCAGCGTGAGGTCGGTCGCGGCCTTCGGATCGGTGCCGAGTGCGATCTCGTCGCCGTCGAGGATGCCGTCGCCGTCGGTATCGGCGTTGTTGGGGTCGGTGAAATAGACGAACAGCTCGTCGTAGTCGGACAGACCGTCCAGATCGGAGTCGGGCTTGACCGGGTTCGTGCCGTAGGTCTCAAGCTCCTCCAGATTGGTCAGACCGTCGTCGTCCGCGTCCTCGCTGCTGTCGGCAACGGTCGGGTCAGAGCCGATCTGATAAATTTCGATATAGTCGGAGATGCCGTCGCCGTCGGTGTCGGCGGATTCGTCGGACGAGCCGAAGAAGGCCTCAAGATAGGCCGGAACGCCGTCGCCGTCGCGGTCGGCAATGTCGGTGACATTTTCCGCGAAGCGCATCAGCATACAGGCGGCCTCGGCGCGGGTCGCGCAGCCCTGCGGGTCAATGGAGTCAGCCGTCTTGCCTGTGACGATCTGCGCCTCCGCAGCCCACTGCATGGCGCGCTCGGCCCATGCGCTGACGCGGTCGGCATCGGCGAACTGCTCCAGCGAGCCATTGGCGCTGTCGTCGCGCTGCGCGTACTGCGCATAACGGAAGAGCATCGTAACGAGCTGCTCACGCGAAATGGGCGCAAACGGCTCAAAGTGCTGCGAGTCAACGCCCTCGACGATGCCGTTCTGCTTCCCCCACGCGACTGCGTCGGCATACCAGCTTCTGGCCTCAACGTCCGCAAAGGATGCTGCGCCGGTCATCTCCGGGCGGCCGTCGGCGCGATAGAGAATCGTGACCAGCATGGCGCGGTCGAGCATATCGTCCGGCGCAAAGCGCCCGGGGGCGACACCGTCCATCAGGTTGTTTTCATAGACATAGCACACGGCGTCAGCGTACCAGGCCTCGGCAGTGATGTCTGCAAACGGAAGCTTCCCGTTGTCCTGCTCCTGCGCAAAGCTGCCGACAGGCAGCACGGACAGAAGCATACAAAGGGTCAGCAGGCAGGCGAGCGCGCGATTTTGCAGCTTTTTCATTGCGGGTTCTCCTTCTCTCATTTCATTATGTTGGTTCTCTCTGAAAAATGGATAAAATCTCCATTCCTACTTTTCTATTTTAAAGAATAAAACAGCATTTGTCAATATAAACTGTGGAATAATGATTCATTTTTTTTATTAAAAAAACAATGCGCCCGGATAAAGCGGCAGGCTTCATCCGGGTGCGCTGCACAGGTGTGCGATCCGCGCTGAAAATATGCGTTGAGTCGGCGCAGCCTCCTGCTGCTGATGCACACCGAAGGAACAGCGCCGGTCGCAATGGCCGAAGGGGCGGCGGAGCGCGCGGACGGGCGGTTGAGCATACAGAACGGCGGAGCGCTGCCAACAGCCACTCCAAGTCAGGACAGGCTGCACGAATTCTTGACTCTGCGGCGTGCCAAACGGTTGATTTTTGCGCGCCGCGTGATTAAAATATAGGAAAAACCGTTCGGAGGGAAAAATGATGCTGCTTTTGGTGCGCTATCAAACGAAGCCCGGCGCGCGCGACGCGTTCCTGCGGGCGGCCGCGCCGCTGGCCGAGACGATCCGCCGCGAGGATGGCTGCATCTCCTATGAATACTATCTCGATGCCTCGAAGCCCGACGCCGTCCTGCTTGTGGAGGAATGGCAGACGCCGGAGCATCAGCAGCGTCATATGGCCATGCCGCATATGGCGGAGCTGAAGCGTCTCAAGGAGCAGCTTGTCTGCGCGACGGCGGTTCGGCGCGTCTGACGGGACGCTTTTTGCATAATTCGGCAAGTTGTGGTTGAGAATCCGCGCCGAATGTGCTATAATAACAGCCAAATTAGCGCAACTCTCTGAAAGAAGGAGAAAAAACATGAAATTAGGTATCGTCGGTCTGCCGAATGTCGGCAAGTCCACCCTGTTCAACGCCATCACCAACGCGGGCATTCCCGCGGATAACTATGCCTTCTGCACGATCGACCCGAACGTCGGCATGGTCACCGTTCCGGACAGGCGTCTGGAGTGGCTGCGCGACCGGTATCAGCCGAAAAAATTCACCCCGGCCGTGATCGAGTTCGTCGACATTGCCGGTCTGGTCAAGGGCGCGTCGAAGGGCGAGGGCCTCGGCAATAAATTCCTGTCGAATATCCGCACAACGGACGCGATCGTCCATGTGGTGCGCTGCTTCGACGATCCGAACGTCACCCACGTCGAGGGCAGCACCGATCCGCTGCGCGACATCGACATCATCAATCTGGAGCTGATCTTTGCCGACGTCGAGATGGTCGAGCGCCGCCTGGACAAGGCGCAAAAGGCCGCCAAGGGCGGCGACAAGCGCTTCCAGCGCGAGATCGAGGTCTTTACCGAGCTTGAAAAGCACCTCAACGAGGGCAAGCTCGCGCGCACCTTCGCGTGCAGCGACGGCGACCGCGCCCTGATCGCCACGAGCGATCTGCTGACGCTGAAAAAAACGATCTACGCCGCGAACCTCTCCGAGGACTGGGTCGAAAACCCCGAGGAGAATCCGTATTTTCAAAAGGTCAGGGCGCTGGCCGATGCCGAGGGCTCGGAGGTCATCCCGATCTGCGCGAAGCTCGAGGCCGACATCGCCGAGCTGGACGACCCGGAGGAAAAGGCCATGTTCATGGAGGAGCTGGGGCTCAAGCGCTCCGGCCTCGACCGGCTGATCCAGGCCAGCTATGAGCTGCTCGGCCTGATCTCCTTCCTGACGGCCGGAAGCGACGAGTGCCGCGCATGGACGATCAAAAAGGGCACGAAGGCGCCGCAGGCGGCCGGAAAGATCCACACGGATTTCGAGCGCGGCTTCATCCGCGCCGAGGTCATTGCCTTTGAGGATCTGAAGGCCTGCGGCACGCTGGCAAACGCAAAGGCCAAGGGTCTGGTGCGCAGCGAGGGCAAGGAATACGTCATGAAGGACGGCGACATCGTCAACTTCCTGTTCAACGTCTGAGCCGACTGCGCATAGTCTGATATATCCTAAGGAACCTCTGAATAAATCGGCTGCGGCGCTCAGCGGGTCTTTTGCCCCAACTTATTGGTTTGAAAATCTTGAAATACACAGAGTATTCCTGCAATTTTCAAACCTCAATTTGGAATAAAATCCCTCGCTGACCGCTCTTGCGATTTAATCAGAGCTTCCATAAATTTCATATCGCGTTGATCGAAAAGAGTAGCTGACCGGCAGACGTGCCAGAGAGCCTCCGCCATGGCTGAAAGCGGAAGCGGCGTCGGGGCGGCGAAGTGCGTTCGTGAGCGAGGGGAGACCCCGTTGGTCGCGAAAAGACCGCGGAAGCCTTGGCTTCCGTCAAAGCGAGAAATCAGAGTGGAACCGCGAGTTTTTCAAAAGACCCGCCTCTGGACAAAGCCGGAGGTAGGCCTTTTTATTTGGAGGAATGAAATATGACACGCCTGAACGAAACGCTGACGGCGTACCAACGCAACGACCCGGCGGCAAGGAGCAAGCTGGAAATTTTCTTATTATATAACGGCCTGCACGCACAGATCTATTACCGCGTTGCCCATTGGCTCTATGGACATAAGTGCCTGTTTCTGGCGCGGTGGGTCTCGCAGCGGGCGAAGCGCCGCACGGGCGTTGAGATCCATCCGGCGGCAAAAATCGGGCGCAGACTTGTCATTGACCACGGCACGGGCATCGTGATCGGCGCGACGGCCGAGATCGGCGACGACTGTCTGCTCTATCAGGGCGTGACCCTCGGCGGCACGGGCGCGGCGCGGGAAAAGCGCCACCCGACGCTCGGCAACAACGTCATGGTCGGCTGCGGCGCAAAGGTTTTAGGGCCGTTCAGGGTCGGCGATAACGTCAAGATCGCGGCGAATTCCGTCGTGCTGCGCGAGGTGCCGGATAACTGCACCGTCGTCGGCATCCCGGGGCATATCGTCCGCGTCGGCGGCGAGAAGCTTGACCATATCCATACGCCCGACCCCATCCAGCTTGAGATTGCGGCGCTTTCCGAGCGGGTGCAGCAATTGGAAAAATTATTACAGAAGGAGCAATGAGCCATGTATCTTTATAATTCCCTGAGCCACAAGAAGGAGCTGTTCGTGCCGAACCACCCCGACATCGTCAAAATGTATACCTGCGGCCCGACGGTCTACCACTATGCCCACATCGGCAATCTGCGCAGCTATATCATGGAGGACGTGCTGGAAAAGAGCCTGCGCTATCTGGGCTACAACGTCAAGCGCGTCATGAACATCACGGATGTCGGCCATCTGGCCTCCGACGCCGACACCGGCGAGGACAAAATGCTCAAGGGTGCCAGGCGCGAGCATAAGACCGTGATGGAGGTCGCAAAATACTATACCGACGCGTTCTTTGCCGACTGCGACAAGCTGAATATCAAACGGCCGGACGTGGTCGAGCCTGCAACGCACTGCATCCCGGAATATATCCACATGATCGAGACGCTGCTGGACAAGGGCTATGCCTACGCAGCCGGCGGAAACATCTATTTTGACACCTCCAAGCTTGAGAAATACTATGTGTTCAACGACCACAAGGAGGAGGATCTCGCCGTCGGCGTCCGCGAGGGCGTCGAGGAGGACGAGAACAAGCGCAATAAGAATGATTTCGTCCTCTGGTTCACCAAGTCGAAATTTGAGGATCAGGCGCTCAAGTGGGACTCCCCGTGGGGCGTGGGCTATCCCGGCTGGCATATCGAGTGCTCCTGCATCAGCATCAAGCACCTCGGCGAGGATATGGACATCCACTGCGGCGGCATCGACAACGCCTTCCCGCACCACACGAACGAGATCGCCCAGTCCGAGGCCTACCTCGGCCATAAATGGTGCAACTATTGGTTCCATGTTCATCATCTGAACACCGAAGGCGGCAAAATGTCCAAATCCAAGGGCGAATTCTTGACTGTTTCGCTGCTGGAGCAGAAGGGCTATGATCCGATGGCCTACCGTCTGTTCTGCCTGCAAAGCCACTATCGCCGCAACCTCGTCTTCTCGTGGGAGAATCTGGACAATGCGGCGCTGACCTATGAGAAGCTGATCGCAAAGATCGCCGCGCTCGACACGCAGGACGCACCGCTCGAGGAGGCCGCGCTGGACGCGCTGCGCGAACGCTTCAGGACTGCGCTGAACAGCGACCTCAACACGTCCCTTGCGGTCACGACGCTCTATGACGTCCTCAAGGCCAAGACGAACGACGCAACAAAGCGCGCCGCGCTTGCCGAATTCGATCAGGTGCTCGGTCTGAACCTGCTCGCGGCCGCGCAGAAGCAGCGCGAGGCGCAGCCCGAGGAGGAAAAGGATCCCGAGATCGACGCGCTCGTCGCCGCGCGTACCGCCGCCAAGAAGGAGAAAAACTGGGCGCAGGCCGATCGCATCCGCGACGAGCTGAAGGCGCGCGGCATCGAGGTCATTGACACGCCGCAGGGCGCAAAATGGAGAAGAATCTGACGAAAACGGGGGAAAAGCTGCCATGAAGCTGATGATCCTTGACGGCAACAGTGTCATCAACCGGGCCTACTACGGCGTGCATCCGCTGACGACGCGCGACGGTATGTACACCAACGCGATTTTCGGCTTTCTGAACATCCTCGAGCGCGTGCGCCGCGAGGAGCGGCCGGAGGCGCTGTGCGTTGCCTTCGACCTGCACGGGCCGACGTTTCGCCATTTGAAATATGAGGCATATAAGGCCAACCGGCACGGAATGCCCGAGGAGCTGGCCGCGCAGATGCCCGTGATGAAGGACGTGCTGCGGGCGATGAACATTCCGATCTATGAATGTCAGGGCTGGGAGGCCGACGACGTGATCGGCACGGTGTCGCGCCTCTGCGCCGATGCGGATTGGGACTGCGTGATCCTCACCGGCGACCGCGACAGCCTGCAATTGGTCAACGACCGCGTGACGGTCAAGCTTGTGCGCACGCAGGGCGGGCAGACGCGCTCGGTCAACTATGACCCGGCGACGTTCGAGGCCGAGTACGGGCTGGAGCCGATCCGCCTGATCGACCTCAAGGCGCTCATGGGCGACAGCTCGGATAATATCCCCGGCGTCGCGGGCGTCGGGCCGAAGACGGCCACAGAGCTGCTGCACCGCTTCGGAACGCTCGACGGCGTTTATGAGAATCTGACGCCGCAGAATATGAAGGGCAAGCTCTATGAAAAGCTCGTCAACGGGCGGGAGATGGCCTATCTCTCCTATGAGCTTGCGACCATCCGCTGCGATGCGCCGCTCTGCTTTGAATTTTCGCCCGAGAAGAATCTGGTGCGCGAGCCGAAGCGCCGCGAGCTTTACGACCTGTTCACGCGTCTGGAGTTTCAGAAGCTGATCGACCAATACGGCCTGCGGAGCGCCGCGTTTGAGACGCCGGAGACAGACGCGGCCGAGCCGCCCGAGGCAAAATGTGACGTTGTCACGGCCGAAACGGCGGACGAGGCGCTCGCCCTGCTGGACGGAGCGCCCGTGGCGGTCGCTGCCTCGCCGGAGCTGGACACGGTCGCCGTTTGCCGGGACGCTGCGGTCACGCTTTTGAAGCGCGAACGCCTAGGGCTGGATCACGCCTATGTTCTCGAGCGGCTGTTTGACCGCGCCGTGCCGAAAACGGCGCATGACGTCAAGCCGTTGATGCGCCGGCTGCTTGCGGCGGGCATCGATGCCGACGGCTTTGTGTTCGATACGGCGCTGGCGGCCTACCTGCTCGACGCAACGCGCGGAAAATACGAGCTGCCGCAGCTTGCGCAGGACTACCTGCATACGCCTCCTGCGCAGGAGGACGACCCCGACGCGCAGCTTGCCGCGCAGGCCGTCTGCGTGCAGCGGCTGCAGCGGGTGCTGTCGGAAAAGCTCGAGGCAGAGGGCATGACCGCCCTGCTGCGGGAGCTGGAGCTTCCGCTCTGCCGTGTGCTGGCGCACATGGAGCACGACGGCGTTCCGGTCGACCGGGCGGCGCTCGAGGCCTTCAGCGCCATGCTTTCCGAGCGGATCGCTGCCTGCGAGCGCCTGATCTACGGCTATTCCGGCGAACCGTTCAACATCCAGTCGCCCAGGCAGCTCGGTGTGGTGCTGTTTGAAAAGCTCGGCCTGCCGCCCGTCAAAAAGACCAAGAGCGGCTATTCGACCAATGCCGAGGTGCTCGAAAAGCTTCGCGACCGTCACCCGATCATTCAGGCCGTCATGGACTACCGAATGCTCACGAAGCTGCAATCGACCTACGCCGAGGGGCTGCAAAAGGAGATCGCGCCCGACGGACGCATCCACACGACCTTCCAGAACACCGTCACGGCGACCGGCCGCCTGTCGTCGACCGAGCCGAATCTGCAAAACATCCCCGTGCGCACGGAGTTGGGCAGCGAGATCCGAAAAATGTTCGTGCCGCGCCCGGGCTGGGTGCTCGTCGACGCGGATTACAGTCAGATCGAGCTGCGCGTGCTGGCGCATATCGCGGACGACCGCGCCATGCAGGAGGCCTTCCGCTCCGGAGAGGACTTCCACCGGCTGACCGCCTCGCGCGTGTTCCACGTGCCGCCCGAGGACGTCACGCCGCTGATGCGCCGTCAGGCCAAGGCGGTCAATTTCGGCATCGTTTACGGCATTTCCGAGTTCTCGCTGGCGCAGGACATCGGCGTGAGCCGCCGCGAGGCCAAGGAATATATCGAGCGCTATCTGACGCAATATCCCGGCGTGCGGGACTATATGAAAAAGATCGTCGAGACTGCGCGCACGCAGGGCTACGTCTCCACACTGTTCGGCAGACGGCGCATGATCCCCGAGATCCGCAGCACGAATTTCAATATCCGCTCCGGTGCGGAGCGCATTGCGCTCAACACGCCCGTGCAGGGAACGGCTGCGGACATCATGAAACTGGCGATGGTGCGCGTCTTCCGCGCGCTCGAGACGAACGGGCTGCGCGCGCGGCTGCTGCTTCAGATACACGACGAGCTGATCGTCGAATGCCCGCCGGAGGAGGCCGGGCGCGTGCGCGCGATCGTCGCCGACGAGATGGAGCACGCCGCAACGCTTGCCGTGCCGCTCGTCGCCGAGGCAAAATCCGGAGAAAGCTGGTATGACGCGAAATGATCCGACCGATGACCGCTGCGGACGTTCCGTCCGTTGCCGCGCTGGAAAAGCTGTGCTTTTCCGATCCGTGGAGCGTCAGCTCGATCGCCTCGGAGCTGGATAACCCGCTGAGCCTCTGGCTCGTCTGGGAGGAGGACGGCGCTGCCGCCGCCTATCTGGGCGTGCAGCGGGTGCCGCCGCAGGCCGACGTGATGAACGTCGCCGTCAGCCCTGCGCTGCGCCGCCGCGGCATCGCCCGCGCGCTGTTTGCCGAGCTGGAGCGCCGCCTGCCCGAGATCGACGAGCTGTTTTTGGAGGTTCGCGCCTCCAACTCCGGCGCAATCGCGCTCTATCGAACGCTCGGCTTTGAGCAGGTCGGGCGCCGCCCGAATTACTATCTCGATCCGCGCGAGGATGCGCTCATCCTCAGAAAGGAGCTGTTCCATGCTGATCCTGTCCGTTGAATCGTCCTGCGACGAGACCGCCGTTGCGCTCGTGCGGGACGGCCGCGAGGTGCTGACAGACCAGATCGCCTCGCAGGTGGCGCTGCACCGGCTCTACGGCGGCGTCGTGCCCGAGATCGCCTCGCGCAAGCACATCGAAGCGATCTACGGCCTTGCCGAGCAGGCGCTTGCCGCCGCGAATGTGCGCCGCACCGACATCGACGCCGTCGCCGTGACCTATGCGCCCGGCCTGATCGGCGCGCTGCTCGTCGGCGTGAATTTCGCCAAGGCCGCAGCGCTGGCGCTGGACGTGCCGCTGATCCCCGTGCATCATATCCGCGGCCATATCGCCGCCAATTACATTGCATATCCCGATCTGAAGCCGCCGTTTCTCTGCCTCGTCGTCTCCGGCGGGCACACGATGCTCGTCGACGTCCGCGATTATACCGATCTGAACATTCTCGGCTCGACGCGCGACGACGCGGCGGGCGAGTGCTTTGACAAGGTCGCGCGGCTGCTCGGGATGCCCTATCCCGGCGGAGCGGCGCTCGACCGCGCGGCGCGCGGCGGCGACCCCAAGACCTATCCCATGCCGCATATCAAGGTCAGCGGCAATCCCTTGGATATGTCGTTCTCCGGATTAAAAACGGCGGCGGTCAATCTGATCCATAACACCGAGCAGAAGGGCGGGGCGGTGAACGTGCCCGACCTCTGCGCGAGCTTTTCCGAGGCGGTCAGCGAGATCCTCGTGCCGCGCACACTTGCCGCGCTCGAACAGACCGGCTATCGCACGCTGGCCGTCGCGGGCGGCGTCGCAGCCAACAGCCGTATTCGCGGCGATCTGACGCGCGCGTGCGAGCAGCGCGGCGTGCGCCTCTGCCTGCCGCCGCTGTCGCTCTGCGGCGACAACGGCGCGATGATCGGCGCGCAGGCGTATTATGAATATCTGGCCGGGCATCTTGCCGACCAGACGCTCAACGCCTATGCCACCAAATCGATGGAGGGTGAGACGCTGTAAAAAAAGAAGGCTCTGATCCCGTGTCAGAGCCTTTCTACGGAACCTCTGAATCAATCGGCAGCGGCGCTCAGCGGGTCTTTTGCCCCAACTTTTCGGTTTGAAAATCTTGAAATACGTAAAGGATTCCTGCGATTTCCAAACCTCAATTTGGAACAAAATCCCTCGCTGACCGCTCTTGCGATTGAATCAGAGGTTCCCTACGTTTGCAGCCTCGGTCAAAACGGCTTCGGATAGAGCCGGAGGCACAGCGCGGTCTTGTCGTCCTCGGACGGCATACCCGCTGTCAAAAGCGCGGCCAGCTCACGCGGCGAGCTGCCCTGATAGGAGCGGATCAGCTCCGCCGCCTGCTCTGCGCCGTCGCTTGCAAGCGTCAGCAGCAGCCCGCCGCCCAGCGCCAGCTCAAAGCGCTCCGGACGCGCCTCGCCGAAGAAGCCGGGCGGCGGCGTCTGCCGCCCGAGCGTGCGCCGCTTCGCGCCGCATCCGAGATAGGACGGCGCTGAGCCCCATTTGTAAAGCACGCCCGTCCCGTCGGAGAGATCCAGCTCCAGCAGGTCGACCGTGGCATATGCGCCCTCGTCGCGCAGCAGCGCCGCTCCGTTGAGCAGACGCAGCGCGGCCTCGCCGCCCAGCCCCGCCCTCAGAAGCTTTTCCAGCAGCTCGAGCGTCTCGGTGCTGATCCGCGCAGCCTCCTCGCCACTGCCCATTCCGTCGCATAGCATGGCATAATACCGCGCGTTCCGCTCGGAAAAGCATCGGCAGCGGTCGCCGATCACGCGGTTTCCCCGCTTGGCCACCGTTGCGATGCCGACGTCCGGCTCGAACGACGGGCGCTTCTGCCTCTGCGGCTCGGAGAGCGCGCGCAGATACTGCGCGATGCAGTCGTATTCCTGCGCGATCACGCGGCGGCTCTCGAGCAGCTGCATCCGGAAGCGCCTGCGGTAGAGCATTCCCTCCAGCTCCTGATTCACGGCCATCACGAAGCCGTCAATGTGGCAGCAATTGCTCCGGAATTCCTGCGGAAAGTCCTCCTTGCGGGCATTTCCGCGTTCCAGAATCGGCCGCGCCGCCCCGGCCAAGAGCTGATAGCTCTCCTCGGCGTTCTGCTGCCAGCACTTGTGAAACCGCGCGCAGCAGCGGCAGATGTGGTCGGCCGCGCCGTCGTAGACACGCTCGGCCTCCTCCTGCATCGGCATCCCGGCGTTGACCGGGAACTGCGCCTCCACCAGCTCCAGCAGGGAAGCACCCTGCTCCAGCCGGGCGGTCACGGCGCTTGCCTCGTCGGCCGTCAACGGCGCGAAGAGCGCGCGCCGGCTGCTGAGCAGCCACCCCGCAAGACCGCCCCCGGCCAGCGCCACGAGCGACAGCACATCCGGCGTTCCGAAGCAGAGCAGCAGCACGGGCGGCAGGAGCGCCGTCCCGGCGGCGCGCAGCCTGCGGTCGTGCGTGCAGGAGGCGAACAGCTGCGGCAGCAGCAATGCGCCGGTCAGATATTCCGTACCGTTCCCGCTCAGCTCCAGCGTCAGCCCGATCACGGCCGCCGGGAGCAGCTCGCCGCAGCCGGCGGCAAGCAGTGCGGCGGCGAACAGAGCAAGCTCCGCCGGGAAGGGCGTGCTTCCCAGCCCCGAGACGACGCAAGCGGCCAGCACGGCCGAGGCTGTCCGGTTGCCCTCTGCGGCGCTGCGGAAGCCTGCGGCGCTCAGACCGGCCAGAAGCGTGTCAGCCGCCCAGAATGCCAGCTCGGTCTCGTTTCCGCCGAGCAGACACACGCCGCCGAGCACGGCGCAGACCGACGAGGCAATCACCGGCAGAAACCACCGCGTCGATGGCAGATTCGTCACGCGAAAGATCCCGACCGCCGCGAGTAGCAGCACCGTCAGCGCCGTGAACATCGCCGCCGGTGTGCTCTCGCAGCGCAGAATGTAACCGCCGACCGCGCCAAGCGCGGCGAAAATCGAGCCGCACCCCGTCGGGAAGGCGGCGACGAACCCGGCGGCAAGCGGCAGCGGCTGCCGCAGAAGGCCTGTCCCCGTGAGCAGAAACGCGCCGACCATCGGCGGCACGGCCCTGCGCAAAAATCCGAGCGCGCCGCTTTTGCGCCTGAGGCGCGTGAGCAGCCGCTTCCTCTGCAAAACCAAACGGGAACGATCCATTTTCTTACCCCCAGTGCCGAATTCTGCGGCCAGTGTATCACAATGCGGCGAAAAAAGCCGTCAACAACGGGCGAAAGCTTTAAATTTGTGCAGGAGGAAATTTTACATGGGAAAAGAGCTGGAATTCAAGCTGGCCGTTCCGGACGAGCGGACGCTCGAGGCAGTCTTGAACGATGCGAAGGTGCAGCGCCTGTCCGACGGCGCGTGGCAGACCTTCTCGATGAAAACGACCTATTTTGATACCAAGGCGCGTGCCTTTTCGCGCAGCCGCTGGACGCTCCGCCAGCGCATGGAGAACGGGACGGGCATGGTTTGCCTGAAAACGCCGACGGGCGAGGCACATACGCGCGGAGAATGGCAGGTCGAGGCGAATGCGGTCGATCCCGACGCGGTGGAGCACCTGCTCCGAGCCGGTGCGCCCGGGCAGCTTCTCGCGCTCTATGGAGACGGGGCGCTCGAGGCGGTCTGCGGCGCGGAATTCCGGCGGCGCTGCGTGTTGCTGCACCTTCCGGACGGCAGCGTGGCCGAGCTGGCCGGGGACGTCGGCTTCCTGACCGGAAAAACCGAGCGCCTGCCCTTCGCAGAGGTGGAGCTGGAGCTGAAATCCGGTGCGCCGGACGAAACGGACGCCCTTGCCGCAGTGCTCTGCGCGCGCTACGGCCTGCACGAGCAGCGTGCCAGCAAGCACGCCCGCGCCCTACAGCTGAAATAAAACTGACCGGCGAACTGCCTTGAGCGGTTCGCCGGTTTTTCGCATATGTACAGAAAAGAAGGGTTCTATAATAAATGTTGGGGTCAGGTGATGAACCTGACCCCTTCGCTATAGAA
>ENA-UOIY01000651-UOIY01000651.1-human-gut-metagenome-genome-assembly--contig:-P114-NODE-651-length-53706-cov-24.916031_pt1 | contig 53706 bp, 49 predicted proteins | sample MGYA00242335_ERZ723882 | MGnify/ENA metagenome assembly ERZ723882
GCACGGACACCAAGGTGCTTTTTGACGAGGACGCGGGGAAATTTATGGTGACACGGGCCAGAAATCTCGTGGAGGCCAACCCGGATGTTTTGGACTTTGCAGACGTGACAGGCTGCAATCTTGATATTGATGAGAGACGCTCGGAGCTCGAGCGCGAGGATGAGGATGGCAATAAGATTAGCTACAATCCGCCGCGCTATGAATACTCCTATGATTTCTACATCACCATATTCGTCAACAACCCCTACTTTGACGAAATGCGCTTCAAGATCAACTCCGACTCCGTGGACGTCACTCCGCCGCCCGCAATGCGCCCGGGCATGGCAACACGGTACGATCCGGAGAGCAATGTAGAGTACCGCAATTGCAAAAAGCTCGGCGAGGAGATACGGCAGATGCTGACGCAGGTCCGCAAGGATGTGCGTGAAAGGATTGAGCAGGCAGCCGCACCCAAAGCGGCAATTACCTGCCCGTATTGTGGCGCAACCACCACGCCCGATGCAAGCGGCCGCTGTGAATACTGCTGCGGCGCGCTGAACGGCTGAACCATATATCAAATGAATAAACGGAAAGAAGGACTTAAAAAATGAGAAAGTATGTAGCATTACTCCTGAGCGTGGTTACGCTCCTGACGCTTGCCGCCTGCGGCAGCAAAGATGCGCTGGCCGGCACATGGTCTGCCGAGCTTGGCGCAGACGGCGTAATCACATGGACATTCAACGGGAAAGGCGAATGCACCATGGAGAATGCTTATATGAAGCAGAAGGGCACCTATACCATTGACGGCGACCAGCTTACGGTGATGCTGGAGGCATGGAGCGAGCCGTCTACCTACACGTTCTCCGTGGATGGCGACAGCCTTACCATGAATGAGAACTCCGGCTACGGCATCAGCGGCGTTTTTACGAAAAAATAAGCCGCATAAAAAACAATACTTATCATCCACCGGACTTTAGAAAGGAGAAAAATTATGGATAACCTTACTGGCAGCATTAAAGACGCCGCATTTGCGACTAGCCCCCGTGAATTTGATCTTTCCTATTCCACCACGCTTGAAGAGATCATGGAGAAGCTCAATGCCCGCAGGACAGCTTTCCAGATGCCTTTCCAGATCAAGGGCGGCATTCCCGGTCAGCGCATATCGTTTGAAAAGGAACCGAACCTGGACGTTGGCCTTTGGCTTTTCCTCAAAGATGGCACGCATATCCGTATGCAGCCTGTGATCACGGAGTCCAAGATGTCTGTAGGCGGCATGCGCGTTGATAAGAACAGCGTGCTGCGCAAGGGCCTCAAGGGTGCTACGGTCGGCCTTGCAACGGAGCGCGGCAGCTATATAGACACCGTGACCGAAACCGTAAAGAAGATCCTGAACGGCGAGGAAGTAGCGGACTATATCGCGCCGGAGGCTCCGGTCGAAACCAAGGACTGGATGACAACGTTCCTGCTTTGCCTCTTCTGTGGTGGGCTTGGCATCCACCGCTACTATGTCGGCAAGATCGGCACGGGCATTCTGTATACGCTGACGCTCGGCCTGTTCGGCATAGGATATCTTGTTGACTTTATCAAGATCCTTTGCGGCAAGTTCACCGATAAAAACGGTAATTACATCCAGCGCGCAAAGAAATAACCGGAACAAAAGGCTTCAGGTACGCACCCCTGTTTTTCTGCCGGAATTACATGTAATTTCATGGTGATCAGCAGCTCTGTGCATACCTGAAGGAGAATGGGAGGGAATTATGAAACAGACGAAGACCAAACTTCTATGCCTGCTTATTGCGGTGCTGATGCTGCTCAGCCTCGCCGCCTGCGGCAAGGAGACGGCGACGGAGCCCAATTTGATCAAGTTGGGCGATTGTGAACTGCTCTACAAGGGCGCATGCATAATGGAAGATTCAAGCGGAAACGACGCGGTGGTTCTTACGCTGGACTTTACAAACAACGGTAAGGAAAATGCCTCGTATCTTTGGAGCGTTGATGAAACGGTTATGCAGAACGGCGTAGAGCTGGAGGTTGCATCTATCATTACCAACTACGATACGTTTGAGACCGTGATAGACAACCAGTTTAAGGAAGTTGCTCCCGGCGCAACGCTGGAGGTGAAAACAGCCTTCGTGCTTAGTGATACTACCAGCGAGATCAAGGCCACCTTTGAAGAGCTGCTCGGCAGCAAAAACGGCACGATCACCATCGATCCGTCCACGCTCAAGCGGGAAACGGCCGCCAATACGGAGCCGGAGGCCACGCTGCCTGCCGCCACCGCGACCGGCGACGCACTGCTTGATTGGTGGAACGGAGAATGGTACGGCTGGTGGCAAATGACCGGCTGCTCGGGCTATTATGAGAACATGGAGGGCCGGTGTTGGGATGTCTGCGGCGTGATCGATATCGGCACGGACTATACGGGCACCGTCACGCTGTGGGATGAGGACTACACCAGATCCGAGCCCATGGCTTCGGCTTCCGTCAGCCTGAATGAAGCCGGAACCGGCGAGCACGGCACGCTGATGTCCGAGGGCGGCTGGTTCACAAATGTGGCGCTGGAGCATTCAGACTGGATCGTTGATCCCGGAATCAAAACAGACGGCATGATGGAAAGGGAAAACATTATCTGCATAGACGGCTGGTATGAAGACGGCGATGATGAATATCACTATGAAATCTATCTGCGCCCGTGGGGACTCCGCTGGGATGATGCGGGAGAGGACTTTCTGCCCAACTCCTATGAGGATTGGTATCTGCCTTTGATCGAGGCCGGCAAGCCTATGCCGGACGCCATCGGTGCGGACGCCGTCGGAGGCGACGCTCCTGTGGGCAGCGACAACACCGGCGCTGCGACCACGGATCCGGGCCAGACAGCATCCGGAGGGGACGGCATAGTGACCGAGGAACAGGTGCAAAAGGGCTACGTCTGGATGAACGAGGTTAACAGGAATATTTTCGATGCAACTTACGATGATATTGTTGCTTACTTCGGCGTGGAAGGTCAGTTCGTCAAGGAAGAATACAGCGACCATATGAAGGCGAACTACCGCTACTACAAATGGATATCCAAGGACGATGACACCCATTTCATCTACGTCAACTTCATGGAAAAGAGTTCGGGCGTTTATACGGTAAGCGCCTACAATACCAGCGGCTTCTCCGGCACAGAAGCCATAGAAAAGTATCTGGACATCGTGAAGGCCGAGGCCGCCGAAGCGAATAGGGCAGCGTCTGCAAACGCCGAGATGAAGGACTTCTCCGTGGAAATCGCCCAGTTTGCAAAAGACGATGTTAAGGTTAAAATCATGACGAAGATCCCGGTATCCGGCTGGTCGTTCGATGATGGAACGCGCAGCCTGGTGGAAAACGACGATCCATCAGCGTTTGGCGCGGGCGCCATTCAGTTTGAGATAAGAGAGAACGTTGAAAAATTTGATTCCTACAAGGACAGCTTCGAAAACTACAAGGATATCGAGGACCGCGTGATCGGCGGCATCACCTTCCGCGGCCGCACCTATGAGCGCATCGGCTACGAATGGATTCAGTATATCGCGCAGCTTGACGACAGCCGTGCCCTTTCCATCGGCCTTCGCGACTTGGACTGCGTCCCGGGAACGATGCCCGACATCATTCTCAACAACATGACGTTCAAATAAGGGCGTCGTACTTCTGAAAATCTGTATAAAACCGGCTCCCGCCCCAATTTGGAGCGGGAGCAGTCGGTTATTTGCGAAAAAAACGGAGGTGATGCTGTGAAACGCAAGGTATTCCTCATCATGGCAGGTCTGTGGATTGGGCTGCTCGGTCTCACCGCCTGCGGCCGGGTCAATGGATGCACCTATCGGTACCCCGAGACGACGGTCCTATTCGACGACTTCCACATAAAAAAAACCGTTTACCGCCCGGGTGTCATGAAGCTCTATTATCGCGGCGGGCAGCTCAAGGACAATCCCATCCGCTGCTACGACGCGAATTTTGAAGATCTGGGCGATCAGTTTGACCATACGTTCCGAAACGGCGTTCTGACGGTTCGGGCGGATTTTGCCGAAAATATCAGCGGGCTGACGATTGAGGACAGGGCGCATGATGTTATCTATCATCTGCGCTATCTGGACTCCCCGCAGTTTGCATGGCTGGCAGATGTGTTCTGGCACGATGACGGCTGGCGTGAAACCGGAGATCGTGAGGCGTATTACAGTGCGGCTGAGCTGCAGGCGGAAGCCGACAGAAAAGCTGAAAGCCGGAAGGAGGCGCAGGAGGCCTTTGCGCTGCTGGAAGGCACATGGGTCACGGAGGACGGCCTGCAAAAATACGAGTTTGCCGTAAACGAGGACAAAAGCGGTATGGAATGCTGCAATATGTGGTGGAACAGCGAAGCGCAGAGGTGGGACTGCTGGCGCATTTTTGCCAGGTCTGCGTTCCGTACGAAAGGCCTTGACGCCTTATTTGCATTCGACTTTGGTTGCGATACGGACAGCGATTACGACGAAATCGCAGAAAAGGCCGAAAAGCTGATCGCCATAACGCTTGTCAACAGCGACCGTGCAGCGGCCGATATGCGCGTTTTGTACAATTCTGAAGAAAATGTAATAACGGACGCGAATGCAGTCTATCACAGGCAGTGAGCCTGCGGGACATGTCCGTAAAAGCACGATCACAACTGCGTTCGGCACTGTAGCCCGCCACTGCGGGCTGTAATGCCGGCAACGGAAACAAGCAGCAAACGCCTGTCCGGAAGGTCGAGTACGGCTCTATCGGCGGCGGAGATTATGGTAGAAGCGGAAAAATCTGAAAGGAGCGGCTATGAAAACAGCACACAAACAAGTACTTGCGCTGTTGTTGGCAGTAGCTCTGCTGCTGTCGCTTTGCGCCTGTGGGCAGAATACGCAAACGGAACCTGACGAGCCCAAAATTAGCACGGATACGGCTGACTTACCCGCAAAGGCCGATAAAAATGCTCCGGAAAACCAGCCGGAAGAAGCTATATCGCAGAGCGGCATGAGCGATCGCACATCACGTGACGAAGCTATGGCCACACCGCCTGCGCAATACGCGTTTTCACAGGAGGCGGAAACCTCGCTTGAATGGCTGCGGGACAGGATTGACTTTCCAACGACAATGTTTGGCGCGGCGTATCTCGGTTATGTCGGCGGCCTGTTTGAGGAGGGCTTCGAGGCGGGCTTCCCCTCGTGGCTGTTAGAAACCAACGAGGCTCTGCTCCTCGAATACCCTTTTATCGCAGAGATCGACGAGGAGCACATCATCGGCGGCGCGGGACATCTGTACTGCATCGTGCCGGTCGATGAAAACGCGACGGTTGCGATCAACCGTGTGCACTGGAACGAAAAAACACATACCGATGAGGTTACGGAGGTGCTCTACCGGTCAGAGAGCGGTGAGCCGGTGCTGCTCTTTGCGAATCTCGACGGCGTTGCATATGAGGCCGACACGCAGGTCTTTATCACCGACAACAACGGGAACACCTGCGAATGGTATCCCTCGCTTGATGCGATGAGCTATCTTGCGCCGTGTATATCGGAAGCCGGCGACTATCTTTCGTTTGACTTTACGAAATATGCCTATTATGACGCCCCATCCGAATTTGCCGATTGGCTTTCCGACGGCTGGTCAGGCATGACCGCGCTCGGCCTTGCCGGATCGCAGAGTGACGGCATGGGCTGGATCACAGAAACCATGGTGGGGGAAACCGGCCGCTATGCCTATTTCTCACTGCGCTTCTATCCCGAGGATGAGGCGGGCGGCGCGGTCGATCTGGAGTGGACATACAAAGGCAGTGACGACACCGAGGAGATGTGGAGCGGTTTCTGGACGATTCAAACCGTTCCGGACGGGCCGAGTTATGTGACGCTCAGCTTATCGCTTGTGGGCGGTAAAAACTACGGCGTCACGGACGGCCCAATGTATCTGTGTGAGACGTATCCCCTCCTGATCAGCCCGAGCGGCACAGAGTTGCTGGTCGGCGCGGGTGAGAGCGGCATTTGCCTGCCGTTCATGCCGCAAAGCACAACGGCATGTGTGCTGACACAGGCCGTAGGATAGAAAGCGTGCATGAAGCAAACTGCTTTGAGGTTTGCATTCACAATACTGTTTGGTCGCAATCTAGTAAAAGTGCAGCAATTTATCCTTTGCAAATTCAAGATGCGGGGAATTTGAGTTGCGCTTTTGCTACGTTTGGGAAAGATGTATGGCTTCGGCGCAATTGGCGGTCGCCAACGGCCACTGGTGCGGTGGTAAACGGCCGCAGTGCGGTGCGTCAGCGGCCAGCCTGAGTCAGCCTTTTTAAGGCGGTTTTGCGGTGACGAGCGGCCAGTTTGCGGCCCGGCGGCCACCTGTTCAAAGTAGTTGAAATTGCCCTCATAATAGTGGCATCCGCAACAGCGGAAATACACTATTTCAGGAGGGTAATGTATGTTGGATTACAAAGACATCATTACGAAACACTACGCCTTGGGCATGAGCGGCAGAAAGATCGCCGAATCGCTCAAAGTCAGCAAGTCGGGAGTCAATGACTTCCTGCGGGCATTCCAGGAGTGTCCAGTGCTCAGCTATCCGCTGTTATAAGTCGTTACGCTTCCGTCGGACTTTGTTTCCCCTCTATAATAAGCGTACAATTTTTAAGTTCCTTTTGACAGGGTAACGACCGCTTCAGCTTCAAAATAATTGCCATATCCACCATCCGAATCTGAGGTAATGTAAATCTCATTTCCGTTAACGACCTTGTACAATGTGAAACCAACGGACAACTGTTCTGGCAATCGCGTATGGGTTATATTTATTCGTGAAAATAAATTTTGGAAGGAGACTTTTGAAATAGGTTCATCAATTTGCATCATCAATGCTTCTATCGAATACATAAGTTCGCCTATGCAGGTCTATAATGTCGTACCTGTTAATTTTAACATTAAGAATTTAAAACGGTATTTGATGTACTTTGGTGTTTCGACCGACTCTTGCATCTCATTCCCTTTTATTGCAGATTGTCAAACTAATTCCGATCTTGCAGCATCTGTAGTATTAACAGCGACATATTGCATTACAAATTAACAACGCTGTATTATCTAACACGACCAAGGTAAGGATTCTTGCTCCTGATAACCACACCATAACTGAGGGATGGTATATATCATACATCTTCGATAGTGTTTCTATTCCATTCGATACCGCATATGCATCACCGTATGGCGATATGCAATTTCAGTCCAGTAAATATACAGCGCCATGGCCACCTCAAAGATTAGACATGTTTATAGATCACGAAGGTATTAAATATTTTCGCTTTTGTAATCCAATAGAAGTCACTGGCATCGAAAAGGCTAAACTGCTCCCGCTGGATGAAATCAAGAAGATAATCATTGATTACTTTAAAGCAGGATATGAAAGGGTTAATCTTGTAGAAGAGGACGTGCCTACAATCACGCGTATTACACTATCACATTCCCTTATAAAAACAACCGGCCAATCAAGCGGCGTTCTGATTCCCACCTGGATTGTCTATTTTACAACGCCATATATCGAAGAGAACTTTTTGCTTCCAGCGGTGCTATGCATAAATGCGGTAGATGGTACAAGAATCGACCCTCTTTATGAATAAACACGCTACGTCGAATAATTGCCAGCTACTCTTCCATATGATAAAATTTATAAAATGGGAGGTGGCATATGAGTAAAAATCGCATTTTGGTCATTGAGGACGATAAGGATATTGCCGACAGTATAGGCCTGAATCTTGAACTATCGGGATATGATTACACGATAGTAGACGATGGACTTGAAGCGGCGAAGCGCTTGAGCGAGGATCATTCTTTCGATTTGGCGCTGCTTGATGTTATGCTGCCCGGGCTCGATGGCTTTGCGCTGATGGAGCATATGCAAAAATACAATATCCCCGTAATATACCTGACTGCCAAAGCGGATGTGCCTTCGCGCATAAAGGGGCTGAAGATCGGCGCTGAAGATTACATCGTTAAGCCGTTTTCGGTGCTGGAGCTTCTGGTGAGAATAGAAAAGGTTCTGGACAGAGCCGGCAAGCTGAACAAGGTGCTGCGCTGCCGCGACATTACGATAGATACTGAAAAGCGCACCGTAACAAAAAGCGGCGAAGCCGTGGCGCTGCAACCGCTGGAATTCGATCTTTTGGTCAAGCTTATCAAGTTCAAAAACTGCACAATGAGCCGCGAACGGCTGCTGAGCGAAATATGGGGAGTTGACTTTGCCGGCGGCACAAGGACCGTGGATACACATGTTGCCTCCCTGCGTAAAAAGCTTGGGCTTGAAGGCGTCATCGTTACCGTTACCCGCATAGGTTACAGGCTGGAGGATTAGTCCCATGAAGCTGCGCACAAAGCTGACCGTATTTTCAATTCTTCTGCTGGCTGCCGCAATAGCTTTGTGCTGCGCCATAATAATTTCCTTTGCGTATCAGGGTGAAGTTGAAAGCATAACCTCCGCAGGCATTTTCGATTTTGAAGACCTATACAGAGAATTCGTTTGGAGCTCGACCGATAGCATACCCGACAGCCCCATAGTAAGGCGCAGCTATATAATAAACAAATTCCGTTCGCTGGCAGACACCGGTGAATTTGTGCTGCAAAAAGGCGACGAGTTTTGGGTGAACAACACGGGCTTCGATGTGAAAAGCATCTTACCCGCAGGCAAAGCCGCCAAGCTTTCCAAAAGCGGCAGCACGCAATACAAATTGGCAAGGATAGACGGCGCGGATTATTTCATAGCCGCAAGTCCCGCAAGCATAGCGCAGGAGGACTATTATGTGTCCCTTATGCGCAACGTGACGCCGCAGATAAACAGCGTGCGCTCGCTTGCGGCAAAATGTGCGCTTGTCGGCGCAGTTATCACGGCAATAGCGGCATATGCGATGCACCTGATAGTCCTGAGATCGCTTCTTCCCATAAAGGCGCTGCAGGAGGGCGCAAACCAGCTCTCCGGCGGGAAATACTCGGAGCGCATACCCGTTCACGGGCATGATGAGCTTTCCGAGCTGGCAGCCGATTTCAACAGCATGGCGGAGGCAATCGAAGGCAATATGCAGGAGCTGAACGAAAGAGCAGAGCGGCAGCAGGCATTCATAAACGACTTATCCCACGAATTAAAGACCCCTGTCACTTCCATATTGCTTTCTTCGGAAACGCTGCTGAGCCGCAGCGTGCCGCCGGATGCCGCGCAAAACGCACTTGTGCGCATATATGACCAATGCAAATGGCTTGAACAGCTTTCGGGCAAGCTTATGACGCTGGTGCTTTTGCAGGGCGAAATATCATTGCGGGAAGAAAGCGTTGCGGAGCTTCTTGAAGCGGTAAAGGAAAGCACGGCGGACAAGCTGGAAAAGCAGAACATGAAGCTTTGCCTGAATTGCGAAATGGATACTCTTCCAATGGATTTTGACCTGATGCGCTCGGCTTTGGTAAACCTTGTGGAAAACGCGCGAAAGGCCAGCCGTGACGGGCAGACCATATACCTTTGTGCAAAGAATAACACAATAGAAGTGCGCGACTTTGGGCAAGGCATACCCCCAAAGGAATTGCCACGCATCACCGAGCCCTTTTACATGGTGGATAAATCCCGCAGCAAGAAGCAGGGCGGCGCCGGGCTTGGCCTTGCCATAGTGCAGCGCATAGCGTCCGCCCACGGCGCGGCGCTCACCGCCGAAAGCGTACCCGGCGAGTTCACAGCAATAAAAATTGTCTTTCCGACCAAATGATAACAAAATAATTACAACTTGAGAACAACTTTTGCCCTTCTATATGAGATGATGGTATAAACACGATGAAGGGAGCAAAGCGATGAAAAAGCTTATTACCATATTCCTGACCCTTTTTATGCTGATTTCTACCGCCGCCTGCCAGCCCACACCCGAGCAGGCTGTGGTGGTGAAGAAGGACACGGAACGGATGATTGAGCAGGCCGCGCAGCCGTCAAACGGCGCGGCAATAGATGAAGTGGGTATTCCCGAAGGGCGATACACTTTTTCTGCCGAGGGACTAAACGGGCGGCTCCGCATAAATGTTGATGCGGAAATTGAAGCGCCTGCTGCTCAGGCCATGCCTATTGTGCGGGTGGAGCAGGGCGGCTTTTCGCAGGAGATTGTGACCAAAGTGTTCGATTATTTTTATGCTGGAGAAACGGCGTATGACGTGAGCGAGGGGCTTGTGGAAACAAAGGCCGAGATTGAGCCCTTTATCATTGATGCGAAGCGCTGCCTTGCTGATGGTAGCTATACGGAACGCGGCTATACGGAGGAGGAGTATGTCGCGCGATTAAAGCAAATAGAGAAAATATACGCCGCCGCGCCCGAAACCGCACCGGCATCGCCAGTGTCAGACGGTACAATGCGTATGACTGAACTGGAGAATGTGGGCGATTATCTTCAGCTCAACGTTGACACCGATAGAGCAAAGGATACGGCGCGAAGCATGAGCGTGCTCACGCCCATTTCATGGACCTTCGCAAATAGCGGATTCGGAGCCCACCTTTATTATCGCGTGTATTCAAGGACAAAAAAAGGCACCGAATACAACACGCAAGGCATACTCCGTACGAACGGCACAAATCTGCCGGAGGCGGCGCGTCAAAAGCTCGCCATAGACTTTGACGAGGCAAAGGCGCTTTGCGATGGCGTATTTACAGCTGCCGGACTCGCTGACAACTATACATTCGGCCACGCATTCTTGGTAGGCGATGCCGGCATGGGGAAGTATGGCGGCAACGGCAAGGAGCTTGGCGCTCCGGCCGAGAACTACGCTTACCGGCTCTATTACACGCGAATTATAAACGGCGTGCCCTGCTTCGTTAATACCGACAACGGACTCAACGACGCAAACAACGGCGCGACATCCTTGCCGTGGAGTTATGAATGCATAGTCTTTACGGTGGATAGCAGCGGTCTTTCGCAGCTTTCATGGAGCAATCCTGTTAAGGTCGTGGAGACGGTAACTGAAAACGCAGTCATTCTCCCATTCGATAAGATCATGGATGTATTTGAATCCATGATAAAAGTAGAATACGAAGCCTTTCTGAAAATGTGGGAGGGCAACGGCGGCGAGATGGATATAACGATAGACAAATTAGAGCTTTGCCTTGTGCGAGTGCGTGAACAAAACAGCGAGGCAACAGGGTTGCTCGTTCCCGCGTGGGTGTTCTATGGCAACAACAAGGTAGTACATAGCAACGGCAGCGTATCGTATGACCTCGCCCACGGCAGCGCAAGCACATGGAACAAGGAGCCGTTTCCCGTGCTGATAATCAACGCGATAGACGGCAGCATAATCGACTTGGGGAAGGGATATTGAACATGAAAAAGGCATTCATAATATTCGCCGCCTCGCTGCTCCTCACCGCCTGCCAGCCCACGCCGGAGAAGGCGGTTGTGGTTGGCAAGGATACCGACCGTTTAATTGAAAATGCGGCGAAGGATACTTCGGCTCCGTTTCCTTCTGATGCGTCCGGCTGTGACCTATATGAGCGGATCGGCGCTCCCGAAACATACTCCGCCGAACTTGTGAGCAGCGGCGGGAAGCTGCATGTTTTTGCCGATGCACGGGTGGTCTTGCCGTCATGCGAGCTGCCGATAGTCAGGATGAAGCCTGTTGAATTTACTCAAGCACAAGCCAAGCAATTTGCGGCGGTGCTTATCGACAGCGATGCAAAATTCGTTCGTTATGATGCCGATAACCCCACCAAAGGCGAATATGAACGCAGAATAGAACTGCTGCGCTATGGTCTGCAAAACTGGGAAGAAAAAGGGCAGTATATATTCGACTTGCGATACAACACAGCGCAGGAAGCCGAAGCGGCATTGGCTGAGCTTGTGAGCAAAGCCGCCTCCGCGCCCGAAGCCTATGAGTCCTATACGCCCGATTTCAGCTGGGAATATCACACGGCATTGATAAACGGTTACGAGGTCAACAATGAAAACACATATATAACCCTGTTTGCAACAACGGATAACACCGTGTATTCGCTCTTTGAAATCAGCAATACGCGCGCGTTCAACGGAAAATCCTCGTTTACATATCTTCGGGACTGTGATGCTCCGCGGGACGTATTTTTCACCGAGCCGTATTCCGGAGATGAAACGTTGACAATATCCGAAGATTCTGCCGTCCGACTTGCCGCGCAAGCATTGGCCGACATGGGCGTCAGCGGCTACGCCTGCTCCGCAAGCATACCGAGTAAATACAGAACTGCAAATGCAGAGCGCATGCCGGTTTATCATATTGTATTCACGCGGCAGGTCAACGGCGCGGTGGAAACCTGCACAAACGTTGACACCATTTACAATGAATACGGCGATTCACGGAATTATGAAAAGATAAACTTCCTGATTGACGATGATGGCATCGTGCGGGTGGAATACAACAACCCGTGCGAAGTAGTAGGAACGGTGATAGATGAAACGGATTTGCTTCCGTTCGACAAAATCAGGGCGATATTTGAAAAGATGGTGACTATCGTGGGTAACAACGTGGATTTCAACTCCGTGTTCGATGCTTCCGGCGGTGTTGAGTACCACATAACAGAAGTGCGACTCGGCCTCGTCAGCATCAGCGAACACAACAGCGACAATATCCTTCTTGTTCCCGCGTGGGACTTTCTCGGATACGAACGGGGGCGAATATCGGCTGATGTCAACTGGGGAACCAGAAGTACGAATAAATTGGAACCATTTTTGACCATCAACGCCATCGACGGCAGCATAATCGACCGCTCGTTGGGCTACTAAGGAGGCAATTATGAAAAGATATATAGCGATTCTGCTTTGCATGGCTGTGGCATTTGGCGTTGCCGCCTGCCAGCCCACGCCGGAAAATCCAATTCTGGTTGAAAAGGATTCCGAACGGCTAATTGAGCAAGCAGGAAAAAAAGATAATGGAGTTTCTTTATCGGATATGCTTGCACTGGAGAATAATTATCAGTTTAATTACATGTCTCAAAACGGAAAACTACAGATTCATGCAGATGCATTTGTAGTATTGCCCGGAGCAAAAGCTATGCCCATTTTCCGGATTGTTGCAACTGGATTTTCGCAGGAGTTTGCCAAAAAAGCCTTTTGCTTCTTGTTTCCCGATCCGAATAATCGTCCCAATAATGTTACTTCTGGCAAAGTAGCTACTAAAGCAGATTTGGAAAAACGGTTGATTGAATTGAAAAAGCAATTAGCAGACGGAACATACAATTCAGATGAGTATTCTGAAGCTGATTGGCAAAGACTCATAGAAGTTACTGAAGAAATGCTTAAAGATGCACCGGAAACAGGTGAAAACATCCCCGAAACAGTAGCGGATGGCACAATGAAACTGGTGGACAACGGGAAATATTCCTACTATGAACTGGCCTGCATGGATTCGGCAACTTTAGATCGTCAATTCTCCGTTGTGTCCTATGATGTGCTTCCTAGTAGTCTGGATTATGATGATGCACTCGGAACAACCTCTAAAATGCGATTCATTAAAGATGCGGAGTGGCAGTATGAGGGACAAGATGAATTGACGATTACCCAAGGAAGTCTTTCAGATCACACCACCGAAAAGCTTTCGGTTGGATTAGAAGATGCAAAAATGCTGTGCGAGCGTTTTTTTTCTGCTGTGGAAATGGAGGACTTCTATGAGATCAGTGAAATCACTTTAATTAAAAAAACTGATGACCAGTATGCAGTCAAACTCTATTACCGTCAAGTGGTAGACGGTGTCCCTACGTTTGCTTGCACGCGAGATTACTATGGAACGCAAGATTTGTATGCAAGGCCTTGGGGGTATGAGTTTGTTTCATTTATTGTGAGTGAAAATGGTATTGATGCAATAAAGTGGATAGAACCTGTTCAGGTAGTTGAGACGGTTACTCCAGATGCACAGCTGCTGACACTGGAACAGGTAACGCCCATTTTCGAAAAAATGTTGATAACCAGGCTGGAACCCCGTCTCGAAATATATACCGACCCGATAGAACTTGATTGCGATGTTTCTTCTGTTGCGCTTGAGTTGGTTCGAATAAAAGAGCATAATGTGATCGGAAAGGAGGGCTTGCTTGTCCCCGCATGGGTATTCTATGGTCACTTAACGCAAAGGACAATGTATACAAGCGGAACAGTCTATACCTATGATATGATCGGCAACGTGGGTTCAAGCGTTCTTGGTCCACCTGCTGTTATAATGGCAATCAATGCGATTGATGGTAGCGTAATTGATCTTGAGATGGGATATTAACAGTTAGATTAATACAACTGATATCAACAGCAGGCATGACCGCATGGGAAGACGCCATACCTGCTTTCCTATTACCCAAAATGGCGGAAAGGAGGGAGGAAAACATGAAAAAAGCCATTTGCGCCGGCCTGCGGCAGGCCATATTCAGCCGTGGGTTCATCATCAGCGCAGCAGGCACCGCCCTCATCCTCCTTCTTTCCTCGGTGCAGGGGATACTGGCGGGGTTCCGCGCGGAAGGGCTGCTTGCGTGCGGCTACCACAGCGACCTTATCATGGGCGCGCTGTCGTCGGAGGCCATGGCGCTCGCCCTGCCCATACTCGCCGCGCTGCCGTATACCGCGTCCTTCATTGACGATGTTAAGAGCGGCTTCATAAAGGAATACCTGCCCCGCACCACCGTGCCGCGGTATATCGCGGGGAAGGCCGTGGGCTGCGCCGTTTCCGGCGGGCTGACGCTGGCATTGGGGATATTCATAGCCTACGGCTTCGCCGCGCTCATGTTCCTGCCAATGGAAGCCTACCCTAAGGCGGGCGAAACCGTGCCGAATTACTTTGACAACCTAATGGAGACTGCGCTCATGTTCTTCGCATCGGGGGCCTTTTGGTCGCTGACGGGCATGACCTTTGCCGCGCTCACCGACAGCAAATATATGGCCTACGCCTCGCCCTTCGTGCTGTTCTATCTGCTCATAATACTGTATGAGCGGTACTTCGATAAGCTTTTCGTGCTGTACCCGCGGGAGTGGCTCAGCCCGTCCCCAAGGTGGATGTTCGGCAAAGTTGGCGTGGCGGTGCTGCTCATAGAGTTCAGCCTGCTGATGGCGCTGGCCTTTGCATACGCCGCGAAAAGGAGGCTTGAGCGGATATGAAGCCAAAGCAGATTTTTGCCGTGACCCGGTACAACTTCCGCCGCTGGCACAAAAACCCAAGAATAGTAATCACCTTCTGCCTTGCCTTTGTGCTGTGCTTCCTGCTTTCGGACAAGGCCGTGAAGTTCGCCAAGGAATACGAAACCACCATGCAGCTTGTGGAGGCGTTTGTGTGGACGTTCGGGGACAGCAACTCAATATTGCTCTCCTCTTTGCTCCTCCTTCTGCTCTTTGCGGATATGCCCTTTATATCAAGCGGTACGCCCTTTTACCTCATGCGGATAGACCGAAAAACATGGCTCATGGGGCAGGCGGCGTATATCGCATTGGCAACGCTTATCTACCTTGCGTTCATACTGGTTTCCACCTCGCTCGTCTGTATGCGGCAGAGTTTCATAGGGGATATGTGGTCTGAGACCGCAGCCATACTCGGCTACTCCGGCGCGGGGCAAAAGGTGGCCCTGCCCGCGCTTGTTAAAACGCTTGAGATGAGCCGCCCGTATGAGTGCATGGCTACCATATTTCTGCTGATGCTGCTTTACACCCTGCTCATGGTGTTCGTCATGCTCCTGTTCAATTTACGGCGCGGGCAGCTTGCGGGGATAGCCGCCGTATTCGCGTTCAGCCTGTTCGGCTTCCTGCTGAATCCGCAGACCATCAAGGCTATATTCAAACTGCCGGATGAGCTTATGTACAAGGCGAACGTTGCCGTGGGCTGGCTTTCGCCGCTGAATCAGGCCACGTATCACATGCACAACTTCGGCTACGATCTTTTGCCAAGGCTATGGCAGACGTATCTTATATTCGCAATGCTCATCGCCCTGTGCTTTTTCCTTTCCCTTCGGGCGGTGCGGAATTACAACTTTAACTTTGGCGGTACTGAAGCATGAACATTATTTCGGTCAAAAACCTATCCAAGGACTTCGGACAGGAGCGGGTATTAAAAAGCGTCACCCGCGATTTTGAAAAGGGGAAGATCCACGGCATAGTGGGCAACAACGGCAGCGGCAAAACCGTGCTTATGAAGTGTATATGCGGCTTTCTCATCCCCACCGAGGGCGAAGTCATAGTCAACGGCAAGCGGGTGGGCAAAGACGTGGACTTCCCGCCCGGCCTCGGCCTGATAATCGAAACGCCGGGGTTTCTTCCAAACATCACCGGCGTGAAGAACCTTGAGATATTGGCTTCGCTGAATAAAAAGATAGGGCTTGAGCAGATAGCCGCCGCAATACGCCGCGTGGGGCTCGACCCGCTTATGAAAAAGCCCGTTGGCAAGTATTCCCTCGGTATGCGGCAAAGGTTGGGCATAGCCCAGGCCATAATGGAGGATCCCGCGCTGCTCATTTTAGACGAACCGCTCAACGGCTTGGACAAGCATGGCGTTCGGGAGATGCGGCAGCTCATAAAGGGGCTCAAGGAGCAGGGAAAGACAATATTGCTTGCCAGCCACAATCAGGGGGATATAGACGAGCTTTGCGACACCGTGTGCGAGATGGACGCGGGAGTTATGACCATGATACGGGAGGAAAGTATATGAACCGACTATTCGCGGCGCTGATGTCAATATTGCTGCTCGCGCTGCCCATCGCCGCTTTTGCTGAGGGAACGGAAACGCCGCCCGCAGAGACCCAAGCGCCTGTAACTACGCCCAATCCTACACCCGAACCAACGCCGCAGCCTACGCCCGTTGTGGAGCAGCTTATTATAGACAGCTGGAGCCTGTACGACGGCATGGATAAAACATACCAGCAGGGCTATGTACCCCGCATAGTGAACGGCTGCTGCTACATTATATTCCCGCTTATCGGCGAAACGTATGACGGCAAGGTGACGGTAACGGCCGACCTCGGCGCAACGGCGGACAGCCCCTTCGTATTCGGCAACTATTCCCAGACCGCTGCCGGCTGGGGACGATATGTGTTCATGCTCGAAATACCGCTTGTAAAAGGGCGCATAAACGGCTCCTACCCCGTCACGCTGAGGGCGGACTACCTCGACGTGCTGGGCCAGCAGAAGCAGCAAAGCTTCACGCTGTATGTCACCGTAACCGACGGCAAAAATCCACCCGACCCGAACGACGTGCCGAAGCAGGAGGTTGAAAAACCGGAGCTTTTCATATCCGCCTGCAAGATAAATCCAAACACCGTCACAGGCGGCGACGAGTTTACGGCTACTGTCACGATAGACAACATTGGCGCGATACGCGCCCGCTCCGTGCGGCTGTCCTACGGGAGCGAGGCGGCGGGGATAATACCCGCGGACACGAACAGCGCGATGCACTTGGAGAACATTGCAAGCGGCGAAAGCGCAACCGTTTCATTCGCGCTCCGCACCACCGGAGACGTGCTTGCGGGCGAGCAGCCCTTTTACGTTACGCTGGACTACGTTGACCTTTACGGCGGGGTATACACAAGCACGCGGACATTCCTTGTCCACGTTACCCAGCCCGCGAAGATGAGCTGCGACCCCGTATCCCTGCCGAAGGAGGTCACAGCGGGCGAAACAATATCCCTGCCCGCCAACGTTTTCAACATAGGCAAAAGCACGCTCAGAAACGTTACGGTAAATCTTTCGGGCGCTGGGCTTTTCCCCACCTCCAGCGTGTTCTTGGGGGACATTCAGCCCGGGCAGGCGGGCTACGGGGAGATGAAGGTATTCGTGGGTATGCTCTCCATGACCGAGGGCTACACCGAAAGCTACGGCAAAACAAGCGCCGTCTACACCGTTACATATACGGACGACGCGGGCGAAACCCACACCGCCGAGCAGCAGCTTTCCACCGAAATAAAGCAGCCGGTGATCGCCGGCGAAAAGACCGACGCCGAAAAGCAGGCCGAGGAAGAACAAAAGCGCGCCATGAGCCAATGGTGGATAAGCGCGCTTGCGGCCTTCGCAGCTATCGCGATAATCGTCGCGGTTATTGTGGTCAGTAAGTTTGCGAGGATGATGAAGGTGAGGTAAGGGGCTTACACCGCACGCCCCACGGAAATGCACACTATTCCATCTTTCTGCGGCACGGGTGTAAAGCCGATAATGTTGCCCGGGTGGATGCCGAAATTCTGTTTGGGTTCGGTGAGCAGCTTGCCGAAAAGCTCGTTTTCGCTGAACGCCATACAATGCACCCATACCTTTTCCGCCTGCATACCCTCCTTAAAAAGCATAACCAATACTATGTCCGGATACTCAGGGTGCCTTACGCTGTCAAGGAACTTGAACTCCCTCATCTTCTCAGTCTGTTCGTGGGCGCATTTATAGCGCTCGTCCATGGCGGCAATATAATCGGCAAAGTCAGAGGTATCGACATCACAGTAATCCAAGCCGAGGAATCTATAATCATCGGCGGCCTTTCTGCGCAGGGTCAGGGTTCTCATAGGGTCGAAGCTGCGCCGCGTGAGTTTGTTGAAGCGCACATCTGCCGAACAAAGTATCCTGAATGACAGGCCCTCTCTTTCGTTTATGTAGCCGTAGGCAAGGCAGCCATTATCGTATTCACAGCAGTCCATGCGTTCACGCAGGCTTATGCGCAATATGGGCGAGGCTTTTATGAACACTATTTTGTGATAAAACTTTCTGAAGGATTCGCCGCGGATGTTGCTGCACAATGTTGAAAGATCAACCTCCAAATCGAACATATTGCCCATCATGTCCATGCCGAGCGGACGCGACCAGCGTTTGAGCCATTTCTCCGTTGCAAGTTCGGGTATCACAGCCTGCTCGCACTTGTTTTCGAATCTTTCGCGGGTTTCCTTTATAATATCGTCATAGATGTCCAATCTGACGTTTTGAAACAGCTTCCAGCGCTTGTCGTTTGGCAGATGCAGAAGCGTAATGAGCGTTTTTCCGTGGTATTCATAATTATCAAGAACAACGAAGTGCGAATTGCTCTGCGCGACCATAATCCCATTGGATAGCTCCTCCATGTGATTTGAAAGGATAGCAAACCTATGGCTGGTTTTCATGCCCATTACCCGTTTTGACGCATCGGTAAAGCCTATTTCCTTAATGATAGTATAAGGAACATACTTTTCCGCCAGTTCCTTCGGCAGGTTAACGTCACGGACATGCACCCCGGTATTAGGCAATATTTCATTTATTGTCTGTTCAAACAATTTTACGTCCAAATCCATATAAGCGTCTCCTTTCGCCGCAAAGGGCATTACAGGTGATGAGCAAATACTTTATTCCATATTCATTATATCGTTTAAGAAAACGCAAGGCAATAAAAAATGTGTTATAACTAAAATAGCGCCGCACCTGATGGTGCAGCGCTATTTTGGCGGAGAAGGAGGGATTTGTCCGGCGGCACTGGGCCAGTGCCGCCGCCAGCCCGGGGAACTAAAAAACCATTCACCGGATGGTTTTTTGCCTCGCTTTGCTCGGCCGTTCCCTTCAAACCCCTCCTTCTCTTATCCAAACTAAAATAGCGCCGCACCTGATGGTGCAGCGCTATTTTGGCGGAGAAGGAGGGATTTGAACCCTCGCGCCAGTTACCCCAGCCTACTCCCTTAGCAGGGGAGCCCCTTACAGCCACTTGGGTACTTCTCCACGCGATGCTGTGTTGTTATTGGATGAGCGGGGATGTTGATCCTTCGGTATCCGCCAAGTAAGGCAAACTGCTCTGTCTTATTTGGCGGAGAGAGAGGGATTCGAACCCCCGGTGCCTTGCGACATCACTGGTTTTCAAGACCAGCTCCATAAACCACTCGGACATCTCTCCTCGTCCAGCTTTTGTATTATAGCAAAGCCCTCGCGCGTTGTCAACAGGTTATTGCCGCATTTCCCGCGCGGCCGCAAACGTTTATTTATCGATGAATATGAACACCATGGGATAGCCGCCGCTTATTACGCCGTAAGCCTTTTCGCCGGTATATTCGCCCTCAAGCGGGGTTATCTTGCGTGTGGACAGCGAATAGACATACGTCAGCTCGCCAAAGTCAAGCTCCCCCGAATACGCATACCGCGCGTTTATGAACGATATTGAAAGGCCGGGGTTCACCATCTCCTCCATGTTGCCGGGCGTATTTGCCCATTCGCGCATGTCCTCGTACACCTTGGCAAACTGGTTCACCGTCAGCGGCAGCTCCTCCGTCTCCACGCCCTGCATCTGCTCTTTTTCCGCCTGCTTGACCTCTCCGCCGTCGGCAAGCTTGTATTCATATGTTTTCATCGCGCCGTTGTCGCAGGCGGCGTATTCAACCGTGCTCAGTTCCCCAGCGGAGTTTATCCACGACCTGAACACCGCTATCGGCATATCCTCCGTCCCCGCGGCGATCCATTCGCTCCCCGCCCCGCAGCCGCACAGGAGCAGCATGCATAAACATATTATTATCGTCGTTGTGATGCGTTTCATGGTGTACCTCCTTGGAGTGTGGGTGTTTCGGAAGATATAGTTTCTTTGGCATTAGTTCAGCATTTTGACCGATATTTATCAAGCCGTTTCATAAGTAGAATACTTTTTTCATATTTGTATTGTTATGTATTGTATGTTTATAGTATAATATGTATACTATATAAAAAGGAGTGTACAACATGAAGATTTTAATTGTTGGCGGCGTGGCAGGCGGCGCAACAGCCGCAGCGAGATTGCGCAGATTAAGCGAAGATAATGAAATAATTATGTTTGAACGTGGCGATCATATTTCTTTTGCAAATTGCGGTTTGCCTTATTATGTTGGCGGCGTTATAGGAAATGAATCCGACCTGCTGCTTCAAACTCCCGAAAGCTTCAGTGCAAGATTTAACGTTCAGGTAAGAACGCACCATGATGTTATATTTGTTTTGCCGGACAAAAAGCAAATACTTGTTCGTGATATAGACAATCACGCCGAGTATTTGGAAAGCTATGATGTGCTGCTGCTCTCACCCGGGGCAAAACCAATCAACCCGTTCGGTGAAAATGCGCTGACGCTGCGTACTGTGCACGATGCGCTCAGGTTGCGCGAATTATGTGAAGGCAGCACCGGTCGCGGGCGTGCGCTGGTAATAGGCGGCGGTTTTATAGGCTTGGAAGCAGCCGAGAATATTGCTGCATGCGGTTTAAGCGTTACCCTCGTTGAAAAATCCGATCACGTTATGCCAAACATGGACCGCGAGATGACATTCCTTATAGAGAAAAAGCTACATGACATGGGCATAGATTTGCGCTTAAAATGCGGGGTAAAACATTTGTGTAAGGGCAAAGCAATGCTGGATAACGATGAGTATATTGACTACGATATTGCCGTTTGCGCCGTAGGTACCCATCCCGATACAGATTTTCTGAAAGACTCCGGCATAGCAGTAACAGAAAAGGGCGCTATTTTGGTAGATGAACAGTTACATACCAGCCAGCCTCATATATATGCAGTTGGCGATGCCGTTGCCATCCCGCACATCGTTACGGGTAAAACGATGAATATACCTTTGGCCGGGCCGGCTAATCGTCAGGGCCGTCTGGCCGCAGATGCAATAATGGGCCGCGATGTCGTATATCCGGGCGCCCAAGGGGTAGCCATACTGAAGCTTGATGACATGACAATTGCCTCTGCGGGCGCAAGCGAAAATCTGCTCATCTCCGCAGGAATACCGTATACCAAAAGCTATACCCACTCTATGCCGCATGCCGGTTATTACCCCGGCGGGCGTATGATGAGCATTAAACTGCTGTTCACGCCCGACGGTAAAACGGTACTCGGTGCGCAAATAGTAGGCTGCGAAGGCGTTGATAAGGCCATAGACTTATTTGCCGTCGCAATAAGCCATAGAATGAGCGTATTCGAACTTGCCGAAATGGAGTTAAGCTATGCGCCCCCGTTTTCCTCCGCAAAAGCCCCCGTTAATATTGCCGGATATGTTGCATCAAACATTGCAGATGGAATGCATGAAGTGTTCTATGTAAGCGATATTCCCAATCTTGATCCCGCAAAGGATCTGCTTGTTGATATAAGGACGAGAAAAGAATATAATAATGGCACTATTCCGGGAGCCATGCTGCTGCCGCTGGACGAAATACGCGCTCGGCACAACGAGTTGCCCCGGGATAAAAATCTTTACGTTTTCTGCCGCATCGGCCAGCGCGGGTACTACGGATACAGGCAGCTTAAGCAGCTGGGCTTTGAAAACGTAAAAAATCTCAGCGGCGGATTCATGAGTTATATGGAGGCTTATAATAAATGAACTCCTTAAAAGAACTTCTTGAAGGCGGGTTCGGTAAGGCTGAATACTATACCGATAATGAGCGCAAGCTTTATGGCGACGTCAACATGAATTGCTGTGAACGCATTCTATATGGCGCAAATCGGGCTTATAATCTTGGACTAAAGAAAGAGGACATGCGGATTGCATCCGCGTTTGGCGGCGGCATGGGCGTTGGCACGGTTTGCGGCGCAATATCCGGCAGCCTTATGGTTTTGGGTCTGCTGTACTCCGGCAAGCTTGAAAAAGAAACCGCGCTAAAAGCCGATATTACAATCCCGTTTCTAAAAAAGGTAAAGAAAAAGCAAGGCAGCCTGAATTGCCGTTACAATAAAGCGCATTATGCCATCAGGGAACCCGTTTTCGATTGCAGCGCCGTAATTCTCTCCTTGGCGGAATGCTTAGACGAAACGGTCGCTTCCATAAACGGATGATATGCAAAAGGCCTGCATTTGCAGGCCTTTTGTTTTTGCTAAATTATCAACTTAAACCGGTCGCTGTTTATATATTGCTGCGTGCGGTGCGAAGGCATATTCGCCATATCATAAGTTAAGCTTGAGATATACAGCAGCGGATAGTCCCGCGGCACACCCAGATACGTGGCCATTTGATAGCTTGCCCGCTTTACCTCTATAACCTTGGTAGCATGAGAAAAGCGAATGTTGTGCTTGTTGTTCAAAACAGCAAACAGCGAAACATTGTTCAGATCTTCGTCCAACAGGAACTGATAGGTTGAGGCCGGATAGCGGCTTATTTCTATGGACACAGGCACATCATCCGCATACCTTATACGTTCCACGGCAATTATTTTATCCTCCGGCGTGAGCTCAAGCTCAGTAATATCTTCCGGCTCCGCATCTTCAATAACGCACTTTATGGTTTTTGCGCCCGGCTTCATGCCGTTTATGTTACATATGTCCGTAAAGCTGTATATTCCGGACATACTCTTGTAAAGCTTTTTTGATGCAATAAAGGTGCCTTTGCCGCGGCGGCGCATGAGCAGCCCTTCTTTTACCAGTATTTCCAGTGCGCTCCGTATTGTTATGCGGCTTACCGAGTATATCTCGCTAAGCTCTTTTTCTGTAGGAATCCTCTGTTCCGCATTATATTTTCCGTTCTGAATATCCTCGCGGATTATATAAGCCAACTGAATATATAAAGGCTCTGCGGAATCGCTTTCCAAATGCATAGCTTGCTCCCCCTGTTTCGGCTTATAATATATTGTGATAGTACAAACCAATGTTCATAGAAAGTATACCTTGACGGTTGGTAAAAAGCAACAGATTTTCTTCTTTATTTGGCTAAATTATCACGTATTCGGTCAAGGCATTCTTTTACGACCGTTCTGTCCGTTGCCAAATTGATACGTGCATAGCCTTCGCTGTTTTTCCCAAACACACTTCCTTCGTCCAATGCAATCTTTGCTTTCTCCCGAAGGAATACGCTCAATTCCTTCCCCCGCAGCCCCGTGCCGGAAAAATCTATCCATGCAAGATAAGTAGCTTCCGGCCGGGTCATCCTAAGCGCCGGCAAATACTGCTTGATATAGTTATCAACAAAGCAGAAATTTTCCCAAATATACCGTTTTACCTCCTCCAGCCACTTATCGCCATTGGCATAGGCCGCTTCAATTCCGGCAATTGATAAGGGATTATTGGGTATAATTCCGCACTGCGACTTGGATCGGCGGGTAAACGCTTTCCTCATATTTTCATCAGGAATAAATATATTGGCCATCTTCAGTCCGGCCATATTAAAGGTTTTGCTTGGGGATGTGCATACCGCCAGCTTATCATAATCCGTAAGCGTGCCCAGCGGGATATGCTTTGCGTTAAACACGAAGTCCATGTGTATTTCGTCCGCTATAAGATATATATCATTGCGCCTGCATATGTCTATTACGCGCAACAGTTCTTCCTCTGTCCACGCCCTGCATACCGGATTATGTGGGCTGCATAAAAGCAGCATTTTATTTTCCGGACACGACGCTTTTCTCTCAAGGTCATCGAAATCCATTGTATAATAACCGTCTTGTTCAAGCAATTCGTTATTCACAAGAGCACGGCCGTTATCCAGAACGCATTCTTCAAACGGGAAGTATACAGGCTTTTGAATTATTACGCCCTCCCCCGGATTGGTGAATGCCTGTACAAATATATTCAATGCGCTTACAACCGTTACGCTTGTAACAAGCCATTCCTTTTGAACACTCCAGCCATGCCGACGCTGCATCCAGCCCGCGATAGCATCAAAATAGCTGTCCGGTAATACGGTATAGCCAAACACTCCGTGATCAACGCGCTTGCGAATAGCCGATACAGCCTCTTCACAACAGCGGAAATCCATATCGGCTATCCAAAGCGGCAGCAGTCCCTTTTCGCTGAACATAGAAGACATATTGTCCCATTTAGAGCAGCTTGTTCCCCTGCGGTCCGTCATTTTATCAAAATCGTACATAAAGCCTCCATATCATGTTTTATATTGTTGTATTCCAATGTATTATGTAGTAAAATAAGCTATATACCCGTTAGGAGCATGACCATGAATTCATTATTCCGCCGATGCATACCGTACCTTTGCGCAGGGCTTATATCCATACCTGTGTTCTACTGTATTTTTTTCCGCAATAAGCCCATGCTCATAGGTATTTCCGATAGCTGCTTTCTATGCGGCATACTGCTTGTGCTGTTCAGTTTAGTATGCTTTATAAGCCAATCCGGTCTGTTTGATCGCGCCATATACAGTTTCTACACTTTTCGCCGCATATTCAGGCGCAAAGAGACTAAAGCATTGCCTTTTGAAGAATATATTCAAAAGCACAAGGGCCTAAAAAGCAACTGGCTGCCTGCCGCCTGCGGCGCAGCATATATAATACTGGCCGCGTTGGCAGGAGCTATAGTCTAACCTCTGTTCGCCATAAGCACATATTTTTCATATTCATCCGGCGTACATAATATGCTGTGCCCTTCCTCAACGTGGCGCATCTCAAGCCGCTCGTCGTCAATGTTATATGCTGACGGGTCATAGCTAACGCGCACTCTTCGCCTTTCGCCATGCGGATTCGGCAGCGGAATAGAAGATATAAGCGACTTGGTATATGGGTGCAGCGGATTATGATAAACCTTGTCCGCATCCCCCATTTCCACCATCCTTCCCTTATACATAACGCCTATTGTATCGGAAAAATACTTGACCACCGAAAGATCGTGTGCAATAAACAATATGGTCAGCCCCATATCGCGCTTCAGATCATTCAGCACATTTATTACCTGCGCCTGGATTGATACATCCAGCGCTGAAATAGGCTCATCCGCTATTACCATTGTCGGTTCAACTATAAGCGCCCGCGCTATGCCTATTCTCTGGCGCTGTCCTCCGGAAAATTCATGCGGATAGCGCGTAGCATGCTCCGGCAAAAGGCCAACGCGATACAGCGCCTCCCCCACCATATTTCTTACGGTGGCTTCATCCTTTATGCCCTTTATCTTTAGTCCCTCGGCAATAATTTCCTGCACGGTCATACGTGGATTCAGCGAGGCTATAGGATCCTGAAACACCATGGCTATATTGCTGGTTAAGAATTTTTGAAGCTCCGCGTCTTTTTTCCCTGAAATTATCCTGCCCCCAAATGTAACCTCGCCCGACGAAGGATTATATAAGCGGATTATTGTACGCCCAAGTGTTGTTTTTCCGCATCCTGACTCCCCCACAAGACCGAAGGTTTCTCCGTTTTTCACCTGAAAGCTAACGCCGTTCACGGCCTTTACCGTAACCTTGGTTTTCCCGTGGCCGGAAATGAAATGAGTATGCAGGTTTTTTACGTCAAGAAGAATATCTCGTTCATTTGCATTCATATTCCATATCCTCCTCTACCATTCTGTCTATGCGCCTTTTTAGTTCTTCAGGCATTTCCACCCTTGGTGCATACGGATGCAAAAGCCATGTTGCCGCATAATGTGTATCCGATAATTTGAAGAACGGAGGTTCTTCCTTAAAATCAATATCCAGCGCATAATGGTTTCTCGGTGCGAATGCATCGCCCTTGGGCGGCATCAGCATGTTTGGCGGGGCGCCCGGTATAGAGAAAAGCCTTTCTCGACTTTCGCTGTCCGGCATTGCAGACAGCAGCGCCCAGGTATACGGATGTGCAGGATGATAGAAAATATCATCACACGTGCCAAACTCAACTATTTTACCGGCATACATAACGCATATTCTGTCCGCCATGTTTGCCACCACGCCCATATTATGCGTGATAAATATAACGGAAAGATTTCTCTCCTGCTTAATCTCTTTTATAAGGTCAAGTATTTTGGACTGTATAGTAACATCCAAAGCCGTGGTCGGTTCATCACAGATAAGTATTTCCGGGTTGCACGCAAGCGCAATAACTATAACTATACGCTGGCGCATACCGCCGGAAAACTGAAACGGATACTGATTAAAACGCTTTTCGGGTTCGGGAATGCCAACGGCGGCCATCAATTCAAGGGCGCGCTTTTTCGCCTGTTCATGGCTCAGCTTTTGATGTACACACAATGTTTCGGTTATTTGCTTGCCAACCTTCATTATAGGATTAAGCGCAGAAAGCGGATCCTGAAACACCATGGCTATGCGCTTGCCGCGTATTTGACAAAACTGCTCTTCCGTAAGTTTGGTAAGATCCATTCCGTCATACAATATTTCACCGCGATCTATTACCGCATTTTTTGAAAGTATCCCCATAATGGCTTTGTTTGTAACGGACTTGCCCGAGCCTGACTCGCCGACTATGCAAAGCGTTTCGCCCTTGTTCAAATCAAAGCTTACGCCCCTTACCGCCTGTACCTTCCCTGCAAAGGCGTTAAAGCTGACCGTTAAGTCCTTTACCTGAAGAATAGGATTGTTTTTGCTCATAAAGACCTCCTTATGTGCCGCGCTGCGTTGGGTCAAATGCATCCCTTAGCCCGTTGCCGAACAAATTGAACGATATCATCAGCACCGATATAAGCACCGCCGGGAAAACGGTTTGGTATGGGTACTGGAGCAGAACGGTTTGCGCATGGCTGAGCAGCACGCCAAGCGACGCTTCGGGCGCCCGGATGCCAAGCCCTATATAGGCCAAGAAGCTTTCGGCAAATATGGCGCTTGGAATAGCTATCATTGTTCTTGTCACTATCGGGCCTATAGCGTTCGGCAAAATATGGCGGAAGATCAATACCGCATCCTTTGTGCCAAGAGTGCGTGCCGCAAGCACATATTCACTATCCTTAAAACGATAAAACTGCGCCCTGATAAGCGTTGCCGTGCCAACCCAGTCGCGTACAACAAGCGCCATTATAATGGCAAAAAGGCCATTGCCAAAATACATGATGAACAGCGTCATAACAACTATGTTAGGAAACGCCTGAACTATTTCCGCAAAGCGCATCATCACCATGTCCGTCATGCCGCCATAATAGCCGGCGATAGAGCCATATATTACGCCGAACCCTACATTGGTTAAAACGGCAGCGAATGCGATTATAAGCGATATTCTGCACCCCCGCCACACGCGCGTCCAAAGATCGCGGCCAAGATAATCCGTTCCGAACCAGAAATAATCGTCCCCATAGCCGGAATAAATATAAGTATCTATACGTATATCGCACATTTCAACGCCATTAACAACAGTTTCATTAAATACGTCCAATATGCAGCCTTCCGGGTATTTTTCCGTATTATCCAAATTATCCTTACGGCGGTTTTTAAGTACGGTTGAACCATTCAGCAGATTTATGCCTTCGCATCCCTTAATGCGCGCAGGAAGATTTGCCCTATCTAAATCCTGATCGTTATACCCATATTCGTTCATCATAGGCCCAAACGCCGATAGGATAACTATTATGCATATTATGGCGAACGCAATTATAGATGCCGTATTCTTGCCAAACCGCAGCATTGCATCCTTAAAGAAGCCTACCGGTTTTGTTTCAAATTTGGCGTCGTGTATCTCCTCTTCCCTCGTATGGAGTTTGAAATCCTCCTTTTGAAGGGAAAGATATTCGGGATCCGTAGTCTGGAATATCCTCATTGTTTCTTTCCTCCCATACGAACTCTCGGGTCTATTACAGCGTATAGCAAGTCTACCACAAGCACCGTCATCAGCGATACCAATGAATAAATCAGCAAAATAGCAATGGTAAGATAATGATCGTTTGCATTTATTGACTTGATCATCAGGCTTCCCATGCCCGGAATGGCAAATATGCTCTCCACAACAAGCGAACCGCCAAGCACGTTTGCAAACATAGGCACTACTATATTGAGCACCGGAATGCATGAGTTTCGTATTGCATGGCGGAAAATAGCCTTTGACCGCGTGAACCCCTTGGTTCTTGCGAGCAGTATATACTCGGAATTCAATGATTCTATCAGTTCAGCCCTCATATAACGCGCAACCTTTGCCATAGGGTCCAGAGCAAGCGAAAGCGTTGGCAAAAAAAGCGAAAGATATTTAACCGACGCCATATCGGATACGGTATAGGTTATAGGGAACCAGCCGAATTTGTATGCGGCAAAATATTGCAGAAGCGTAGCATAGATAAACGACGGTATTGAAATGAAAAGAATAACAAAAAGAGATATCCCGTGATCCGTCATTGTATTCTTTTTTATTGCCGCGAACGCGCCAAACACCAGCCCTATGGGTATTGATGCAAGCAGAGATACCAAATTGATAAAAAGAGTAAGCGGCACCTTTCCGCCCAGCACCTGAAATACGGGTATATTGGGCTGTATTTTCATAGATATGCCCCAGTCGCCCTTGAGAAGAACATTCTTCATAAAAATTCCGTACTGCTCAATGAGCGGCCTATCCAAATGGTATTTTGCCTGGATCATATCCAACACTTCGGCTGATATGGTGGGATCGTCGTAAATGGAGCTTGGCATAAGACGAATGACTAAAAAGGCCACGGTTACAATAATGAATAATGTAAGCAGCATGGCCAGAAGTCTTTGCATCACATAGCGGGCCATAGCATGGGACTCCTTTCATGATTTGGACAAATATTGCGCAGGGCTCTCCTTGCTGCAAGAGAGCCCCCGCACCGGATAAACCGGGTTTTATTCGGCATCTGTTACAGAAGCATAGATCCAGCCAAAGCCAACGCGGTTAACCCACTGATCCGCGGCCAACTGAACACGATCCGCTTTAAGAGTCTTATCAATAAGCTCTATTACAGGAATACCGGACACGTTATCAAGCCATATGCTTTCCATTTCCGCAACGTAACCCAATCTCTTTTCATGGTCAAAGCGTTCTTCGCTGCTATTGGCCAGCGTCCAGAGCTCATCGTAACGTTCGGATGTAAAGGTATCATAGCGGTTAGCCCATGCGCTGCCATATACTTTAAGTCCGTTCCAGGGAGCCAGTTCATTGGTAGACCACCCGGCAAAACCAAGATCGAACGATGTGGGATCGGTCTTTGCGGCGCGTATCTGATCATTGGACTGGCTTGTGGGCAAGCCGTTCAGCACCAGTTCAAAGCGGTCGGCGCCAAATATAGCGGGCCAGCTGCTCTGCAATGTTTCAGCAATGGCAGTCATGTCCGCGTCATCGTTTCGGTAAGTCAGGGTAATAGTCACCTTGTCCTGTCCTGCGGCCGCAAGCGCCTGTTCAAACAAAGCCACAGCCTGCTCAGGATCATATCCGTTATGGTCATCGGGGATAGCGCTGCCCTGCTTGCTGTTGCGGTAAGATTCACCGGTGGTAACATCTGCCAGGAAACGGCTGGAAATAAGGTAATTAGCCGGCTTTGCGTTCAGCAGCTTTGCAATGGACTCACGATCCACGGCCAAGAACAGCGCTTTGCGGAAGTTCACATCGGAAAGAATAGGATTATCGGGGTTGTTTACGTTTACCGGCATATACTTTACATATATGCTGGGCGAGTAAAGCACGCGGGGATCCTCTTCATAATCCTTAAACTGGGAAGAATTAAGTTCAACATAGTCCAGCTCGCCTGCTTCAAACATCTGAAGCTGAGTCCCTCTGTCGGGGATTATCTTCATTACCAGCTTTTCAATCTGAATCATATCCTGCTTGATATATTCAGGATTCTTCTTAAAGCTTATTTCGGCATCCCTTTCCCATGCATTATAGGTAAATGCACCGGAGCACACAACCTTGTCTATATCGGTGCCATATGTGGTTGCCGTACGGTCGGAATTCATAAGGGATTCGTACATTTCCTCATATACGGGAACCGTCCAGGCATACGCAAGGTGGCTCATCACCTCAGTCGCATCCTGCGCAATGGAGGTGGTTATTTCTATTGTCATATCATCCACCTTTTTGATGCCTACATCCTCCCACGTAGGTACAGCGCCTTCTACTTCGGTCTGCGTATAGTAAGCCTTGGCGTTGAGTATCTTTATATAGTCCTCCGCGAATGCGCCGCCGCGGCCATTAACCAGCTTAGGGTCGAGCAGCATTTTGAAAGAATACATAAAATCGTCAGCTGTAATGGCTTCTCCGTTTGCCCAGCGGGCATCGGGCGATATCTTTATTTGCCAAACGGTGCCGTTATCGTTCATCTTTATGGGCTCGCCATCGGCTATGCAAGCGCGCAGGGATACGCCGGACTTGTCATCGTTATAGAAATATCCGTACAGGGCCGCGCCGGTATATTCAATACAGCAGCTCTCTATATCTGACGTATACATATGCGGATTAAGCGTGGCAATGGACTCGGTACGGGCAAACGTCAGCGTACCTTTGCCAGTAGCGGAAACCTGCTGAGGCTCTTCGCTCTGCGTTGGTTGTTCAGACTGTACGGGTGCAGCCGTTTCTTCCGCCGGTGGGCTGCTTATCGGCGCTCCATTCTGATTGGTGCATCCGGCAACAATAGCCACCAGCATGGCAACGGCCAGTATAAGTGAAAACAATCGCTTAGTAGACATTGTCATTCCTCCTTATTTGAACAGCTTTTCAGGGGTAGGTTTATAGTCGATTATCTTATCAACAAGTCTCTCCAGATAATCCAGCACTTCATTTGTCATAGCCTCGCCTATTTCAGCGGTGGCTTTACGGGCATCGCCCAGCGCGCCGTTAAGCGTAACATCATGCTTCCAGTTCCAAACGCCCTGTCCGCCGCCCGGTACAAATGCCGTCCTATCAGTAAATATGCTGGTCTGATTAATGCCTTTTTCTCTGTGCTCGCGCACTATATCCGGCCTCAAATACATACATTGCGCGGTTTCCATTTCGCAGGCATGCCCGAAGTTGCCCGGCTGAATACCGGGGAAATATTTCTGTATGCCGCCTTCAAGCAGTTCTGAGCCAACCGGAGTCCAGAATGCGGTAACGTCATGCTCTTGCTTAAGTATCTGCACAGCAGACATGAGGCAGGGCTTATTGCCGCCATGAGCATTCACGAACAGCACCTTATCAATGCCGTAGTGTACAGCGGAAAGCGCGGTATCTACAAGCACGGCGGTAAGCGTGCTTACGCGCAGCGTTGCGGAGCATGGGAAATCCATATGGTGTGAAGAGATACCGTACGTTATAGGCGGGAAGCATATCACCTTATGCCCGCAGCGGCCGGCAAGAAGCTTGGCAATGCGGTATGCCCTTACGGTATCGGTCACAAACGTAGTGTTCGGGCCATGCTGTTCGCATGAACCTACGGGTATAAGCGCCACCTTTATTTCAGGCAGCACCTCGGCCACCTCCGGCCAAATCATGTCCTCCAGAATTAAACGATCCATTTTTTAGTTCCTCCTTTCAGTGCCAATGGGGTTTATCCCATATTTTCAGCTTTTGTCCCAACCCCTTCTCAAGGGCCTTATTGTAAAGGTCATACCCCCATGCCACATCCTCTATCGGGAGTCCGCCCACAACAAGCAACAGTTTGTCATCATCGCTCTTCCTTGGCGCCGCCGTACCGGCAACCACATCGCCAAGGCTAACAATATTATCCTCTTTCAAAATTCCCTTATCGTAAAGCATCAGCATATCATATGATGATGCCCAATCCTTTATGGATTCAAGCCCTTTCTCATGCATTTTCCCTTCTTCAAGGTAATCAAGATGCATCTGCCAGTTGTCAACGGCAACTCTGTTTTTAAGATACATTTCGTCAGGCAATTCGGCCGTTCCCGTTATAGTAAGCAATGCACCGGGCTTAAGCATTTCGGGCGTAATATGCACCTTAACCTTTCCGGCTGTTGCGACGCTTATAACGTCCGCATACCGCAGCGCCTCCTCAAGCGAGTCGCAAATCTCATATTCCGCAACAAATTCCTTTTCCATATCCTGTTGGAATGATATTGCCCTATCTTTATTTATATCATATAGATAAACCTTATTTATTCTGCCCATGCCTTCAGCAATGGCCATGGTGCAGGCATGATTGATAACCCCACACCCTATTACGGCAATGTTTTCGGCTGATGCGCTTTTGAGATATTTTGCCGCAACGCCCGGTACCGCGCCTGTTCTGGCAGCGGAAAGCAGATTGGCGGACATTATCGCCATTGGCGCGCCGGTATCCGCATCATTCAATGAAAACATAAGTATTGAGCGCGGCATGCCCTTTTTTATGTTTTCAACATTTGACCCATACCATTTCTGGCCTGTAACATGAAAACGCCCTCCGAGATAGGCAGGCATTACCATATAACGGCGATCGGGGCCGGCTTTGGGCATGCCCTCAAACGCGGGGTTTTCCGGATACCAAAGCATAACTCCATGGGAGTTTCCCTTAGGCCCACCCATGACGTAATCGCCTTTGCCGGCTAAGAGGAACATATCCTCCATCGTGCGGACACACTGTTTCATATCCAGCACACCGGCTTCAAGCATGTCCGGTTCGGATAAATACAGGAACTGCAATCCTTCGTTTTCCATTTTCGTTATTCCTTTCCTTGTATTGCACTCAGGCTTGATAGCTTACCGTTTACATTTTTTAAAGCATGGTATGCTTCCTCCAATATGCAGCGCAGCTCTTCATACATGCCTTTTGTCCGTAAATCCGGCTCACTTATGGCTTCTGTTTTATGAAATTCCTTTACTACCGATATGTCGGAAAATATACCCGCCCCAACGCCGGCCAATACTGCTGTGCCCAAGCTGCCTGCGTTCAGATCCACATTTGTTTTTATAATGCTTTTTTGGAATACATCTGCCAGTATCTGGCGCCATGCCGCGCTTTTTGCCCCGCCGCCAACTATGCGCACGGAATCAACAGCATCCAGTTTTTCCATCCTGTTAAGGATTATAGCCAAATGCAATGCTACGCCTTCCATAACGCTTCGGCTCATATGTGCACGCGTATGGGTTGCTTTTAACCCGAGGAACGCCCCTTTTGCTCCCGTATCAAAATACGGCGCACGTTCGCCCAGTATATATGGCATATACAGCATGCCGTCCGCACCCGGTGATACGGATGTAATTTGCTTTTCCATTTCAGCATATGAGGGATTGTCACAGCACAGGTTTTTTATATACCAATCATAGCTCAATCCGCCCGCCTGCATGGTTCCGCCATTTATATAGTAGCCCTTTCTCAGCGACAGCCCCTTATAAAGCCCGCTGTGAGCATCCATATTTGCTTTATCCGTTGCTGCCGAAAGCCAGCTTGATGTTCCAAGGCAAACATAAGCTTCGCCCTTTTCGAGTATACCCGCACCAAGCATCGCTGCCCGCCCGTCCCCTGCACCCTGTACAACGAGTGTTCCGGGCAAAAGGGCACACTCCTCAGCGACAGAATCAAGCACATTACCTATCGGCGTGCCCGCCCAAACGACCTCCGGCAGCTTGTTCTGCGCCAGTCCTACAGCCTGCAGAATCTCATCTGACCATTGACCGCTGAAAATGTTATAGAGATGAGTATGCCCCGCATCGGAAGCGTCCGTAAAGAAGCTGCCTGTTAGTCTTAGGTTTATATAGTCTTTAGGTTGAATGAATTTATACGCTGCTTCGAATACCGCAGGCTCATGTTCTTTAAGATAAAGCACCTTGGGTGCAGTATAATTGGCGCTTGGCGCATTGCCGGTGATGGAATAAAATCTATCCTTGCCTACAACAGACTCAATACGTTCGTTCTCTTTGCCGGCTCTTCCGTCCGCCCATATCATGCACCTTCGCAGCGGTATGCCCTGTTTATTCACCGGCAAACAGGCCATCATCTGTCCGGATATGGCTACGGCTGCCACCTCGCCCGGATTCCTATCTTTCAGCAATATTCGGTTATTGTTGCAAAAGGCATTCCACCAGTCCACTGCATCTTGCTCCGCAAAGATGCCTCCCTCTGCATAGTACACAGGATAGCTTTGTTCGCTATGGGCTAACAATTCTCCATTGGCTGCATACAGTGTAGCCTTGTCGGAAGATGTTCCCAAATCATGTGTCAAAAGATATTTGGCCATGGCTGCCTCCGCGTAATCACTTATTTGGAATTTGCTTCCTCTATTATCTTTACGGCGCTTTCAAGACCAACGCCGAAACGTTCAACGCCAAGATCAAGCATTCTTTCAACGGTTTCTATGCTTCTTATTCCTCCCGCCGCTTTTATCTTGGCCCTTCCCTTGCATGCCTCTGACATAACCTCAACATGGTGCAGCGTGGCAGGCCCCGCCTTACCCGTAGAGGTTTTCACATAATCAACACCGCCTTCTATAAGCAGCTCGCACGCATGGCGTATTTCATCATCATTCAGATAACATACTTCCAAAATGCATTTATAAACAACATTCGGGCCGATAGCGTCACGAACAGCCCGAACATCACGCACAACCATGTCATCAAGTCCGGACTTAAACGCGCTTATATTCATTATGTTTTCTATTTCCTGTGCTCCGTGAGCCAGATGCCACTTGGCAAAGTTGGCCTTTACCTCTGCCGGGTCCGCTCCGGTTATATTGCTGCAGCCCGCGCCTACCAGAACATCGGTACCTTTGAGTTTTTCAACCATTTCATCCAAATAGCAGCGCTGACCTATAACAGAATAAAAGTGATACTTCTTTGCCTGTTTTATCATTTCCAGCATTTCCTGATGTGTGGCGACCGCACCGGTCAATGTCGCATCGCACATCCTTGCAAATTCATGTCCGCTAATCCTCATAACATTTGATCCTCCATCAGGTTTTTTTGTTTAAAGAAGGAATTGACCTCATTATATGTCCTATTATGTATTATTGTCAATAGGTATTTTTGGTGCTCATAGAAATAAAAACCCCGCTCCTGTTTTAGCGAGGTTTTTAATAAGCTATATTTACATATATTACTATATGTTATTTATTGTGCTTGCGGAACAGATACCATGACGGCATTCTATATTTTATTTGATCCATCACATTATCAGCAGAGACCACAATATACGGCGGCTCCATTGTAAAAAGTCCTTGCCTATAGTCTTTATCATACTTTTCCTGCTTAAAAGATGGGTCAATAATATATATATTTTCTCCCTCCGCCTTAGCAGCTAATACAAAATGACCACCATCCGAAAACAATCCCTTTGGTTTACCGGCATGAATAATGGCAACCGCCCCGGCACGCAGACCATTCATCAGTTCTTCCTTTGACGATCCGCTTGAGAGCTCCAGGCCGTACTGTTCTGCAATTTCTTTAGCAAATATGGGCATATCCGTGCCAAAATGGTTTGCTCCCGCCCTTACGGAAATGCGTACTGCTTCCTGTGGCTCAAGCTGTTTATCCGTCAGAATGCCGACCAACATGCACGCGCATATCAGCCCACATCCTGCCTTAGCCACCGAAGGATACGGCTCGGCCGGCTGTTCTCCTTTAACTAATGACGTTGGATATAAAATGTTTTCATAGTCCAGCTGATTCAATACTCGCATCTAACACTCTTCCTTGCTCTATATAAGTATATATAACATATATGAAACATATAACACATCATACGGGGAAAGTCAACTCGTTTTTCAGCATAAGTCATATAATATCATATCCAATTTTTCCGTAGAATCCCTCCTGCATCATTTTCATCCATATATAAAGCCCCACCCCGCCATGTTTCACGTGAAACATACGGGGCGGGGTTTTATTATCTTAGTCTATATGCGGCTTTTATTCGCGCGGAAGGGAGGCAATTATTTCGTCTATCCTGTGCGCCACGGCTATAAAGTCGTCCCTGCCGAAGCCCTTCGTGGTCATCGCGGCGGTGCCTATGCGCACGCCGGAGGTCTGCATGGGGCTGCGTTTTTCTCCGGGGACGCTGTTTTTGTTCAGCGTTATGGCGCGGCTGTCCAGCGCCTGCTGAACCATTTGTCCGGTTATGGTGGGATGGGTGCGGGTGAAGTCCAAAAGGAACATGTGGTTATCCGTGCCGCCGGTCACAACCTCGTAACCCATGCGCGTAAACTCCGCCGCCATGGCGCGGCTGTTTTCCACAACGCGGCGTATGTATGCACGGAATTCAGGCGTAAGCGCCTCCTCCGCCGTCACGGCCTTTGCCGCTATGGTGTGCATATGCGGGCCGCCCGCCATGCCGGGGAACAGCGCGCTGTCCACCTTCTTTGCATATTCCGGCTTGCAGAATATCAATGCGGAGCGTATACCGCGCAGCGTTTTATGCGTTGTGGTGGTAACTATATCGGCATGACCAAAGGGCGAAGGATGCTCCCCCGCCGCCACAAGGCCCGCTATGTGCGCAATGTCCGCCATGAGCAGCGCGCCGTTTTCATGCGCTATGCACGCAAAGCGTTCAAAATCGATAATTCGGCTGTATGCCGACGCGCCTGCTATTATCAGCTTGGGCCGCGTCTTTTTTGCCATGTCCTCCACGCTGCCCATGTCTATATAGCCCCTGCTGTCAAGGCCGTAATGCTCTATGTTATAAAGCCTGCCAGCCATGCTTATGGGCAAACCGTGGCTTATATGCCCGCCCATCTGCAAATCAAGGCTAAGTATAGTGTCCCCGGGCCGCAGCAGCGCCGCGTAGGCCGTCATGTTCGCGTGGGTACCGCTGAGCGGCTGCACATTGACGTGATAATCCGTCGCAAACACCTGCTGCCACTTCTGCCGGCAGTATTCTTCCAGCTCATCCACAACCTCGCAGCCGCCGTAATAGCGTCTGCCGGGATATCCTTCGGCATATTTATTGGTAAGGCAGCTTCCGGCGGCCTTCAGCACATTTTCGGACACAAAGTTTTCCGATGCTATAAGCTCTATCGTGCTGTTCTGCCGGTTCTGCTCCCTTTGTATAAGCTCAAATACCTTGTCCATTATATCTCTCCCGCATTAAAGCTGCTTTTCCGCATAGGCTCCGGCGTTGGCTATGAATCGCCTGAACAGAGGGGTGAAGTCCGGCGTTCGGCCGTCGTTATATTTGCCGCTGAGGCGCTCAGGATGGAACTGGGTGCCGAATATGGGCAGGGATTCGTGCTCGAATGCCTCAACAATACCCTCTATCGAATGCGCGGTGGCCTTCAGGCCGGGGGCAAGCTGCTTTATGGCCTGATGATGGGTGCTGTTGGTTTTGAACTTCTCGCCGAAAAGCTCATGCAGTATGCTGCCCGGCTCGGCGTATACATAGTGGCGAATGTCCTTATCGCTATGCACATAGCCGCACTGCTCCACCAAATCCTGATAGAGCGTGCCGCCGAGGGCTACGTTGAGCATCTGTACGCCGCGACAAATGCACATTATGGGCTTTTTGCGCGCCATAAATTCGCGTATAAGGGCAAGCTCGAACTCGCTGCGCGGCGGGTCTGTCTTTACGGTGTCGTTAAGCACCTCTTCGCCGTAAAGGCCGGGCTCAACATCCCTGCCGCCCGTAAGCAGAAGCGCGTCGCAAAGCTCGCTCAGCTCCTCCGCCCCATGCTCCGGCCCAACCACAGGCACGCCGCCCGCGCTGTATATCGCGTCGCAATAGGCCATGGTCATCTGTATCTCGCGCGTGGCTTCGGGGAACACGGCGTTATTGGTGCTGCCGGTAACGCACACTACGGGCTTTGAACCTATCATCTTATCTTTTCTCCTTCGTCAAAAGCGCTATGCGTATGGTATCACGTTTGCGGCGATTTGGCTACCCGAATTATTTTCGGTGTTGACAAAAGAAATTTGATATGATATCATCTTCTTGGTTAGAGAACTCTAACCACCGCAAAAATACTTTTTAGGAGGTAAAAGCGATGAAGCTTTTGAAGAAAAGACTGATATTCCTTGGCTGCATATTCATGCTGCTGTTCATTGCGGCGGCCGTTAGCAGCTCCGTCGCGCCTGCCGATAAAGTAGTGACACACAGCGCTGATCCGTTCGCAGCGAAAAGCCTTTTCGCGTAGCGGCAGACAAATACAAACCTTCCGGTGTGATGCATTCTGAAAAGGGAGCGGCAACGCTCCTTTTTTCGTGGGGAAATTTGTGGTTATCGCAACCCCTCAGTCGGCATTACCACCAGCCTGCCCTGAAAGGGGAGGTGGCTGCGAGTGCAACGAGCAGACGGAGGGGTTGCATCGAGGCTTCTGTTGTTTGCGTCAACCCCTCAGTCAAACCTTCGGTTTGCCATCTCCCTCGACAGGGCGCCTTTTGGGTGCGGTACAAGCTCCAACCCAAAAGCTGTCCCCGCTTGCGGGGGATTCGAGCCGAGCGCGCCCAGTGGGCGATGCAGCGAGGGGAGAATCGGGCGGAATAGGGAGTATTGCAAGCGGCAGCGCTGCAAGACGACCATATTCCAACCAGCGTTCGTGGCTGCGAATGTAATGAGCAGTTGAAAGGGGAATGGCTCAAAGAAGCCAAGTGCCGTGAGGTATTCCCCCTCAGTCTGTTCACTATCGTTCACAGACAGCTCCCCCGCAAGCGGTGGAGCCTTTTGGCTGTCCCCCAACCGAAAAGAGCCCCATTGGGGCTCTTTTCAGTGCTTGCTTATTCTCCCTTATTCTTATCTCCAGCCGTAGCCGCTGCTTGTGCCGGGGACAAACAGGCCAACGCCGGGAACGTAGCCGGAAGGCGTGCTGGTCGTGGTGTTGTTGGGATAGTAGCTGCCGCTGGTCCAGCCGTAGCCGGGGACGTAGCCCGCGGGCGCGGTGCCAGTCAAGTACTTGGTGAACACATAGCCCGTGTAATCGCCGCAGACAACCTTGCTCCAGTTGCCGCTCTTTTCAACGAAAGTGACGGCGGTGCCTACGCGGATGGTGCCTATCAGGCCATACTTGGTGCCGGGGCCCTTGCGCAGGTTAAGGTTGGTGGTGGTGTAAAGCGTGGTGCCCCAGGTGGGCTGAGCAGGCCGGGTCGGGGTGGTGGGCGCATAGGTGCCAAGATACTTGGTGAACACATACGCTACCTGGCCGCGGTAAACAACCTGGGACCACTTGCCGCTGTAGCCTATCAGCTTTACCTGCTCGCCCGCGTCAAGCACGCCCACTATGCCGTACTTGGTGCCGGGGCCGGTGCGCACGTTCACGCGCTCGGTCGCGTAGCGGTATTCATAGCGGCCGTAGTTGTAATCGTTGCCGTTATTCCAGTTGCCGTTATTCCAGTTGCCGTTGTTGTTCCAGCCGCTGTTCCAGTTGTCGCTAAAGTTCTTGTCGTAATAGAACTCGGCGTAAACCATTTCGCTGGTCCTGCACCTTTCGTCATATATGCTCTTGCCAAGGCGGTAATACACGCCCGCGCTGAAGTCGTAGCCGGAAAGGCTCACATTCATGGTTATGCTCTTGCCCGGGGTGAGCGTATATCCCCAGGAGGGGTAATATCCGCCGTAACCGCCGGCGTTTACCCAGCGGCCGTCCCGCGCAACCTCCAGCGTGAACGCATCGCCGAAGGAATAGTTGGTGTACTTGGAATTGTTGGTGAACGTTACCCTCAGCGTGGAGTTGGCTTTGGTCACCATTGCGGTTGAAAGGGTCATTTCAAGCGCGTTTTCGGGCACATAGCGCGGTGAGCTGTTCCAGCCGCTATTTCCCGCCGCCAGGGCGGGCACGGCGCACAGCATCATTACCGCGGCGAGTGCGAAGCAGATCAACTTACGTGTTTTCATAGTTCAATCCTCCCTTACGGTATTATTTCTCTACCTTGGCCTTATGGCTTTAGTATACTTCCATTATAATGCAATATGCGCCCAATACAAGTGAACAAACTATTAACCTTAGGGAAATTATGGCTTTCTCTATTTGAGTGTTATGCTATATAATAAAAGAAAAGCCTATGGGGGGTTAGGTTATGCCCGCTAAAGATAAACCAAAGAGCATAGATGAATTGATGCTGTATCTAAGGGATGTAAAAGGGATAAACATTTCCGGTCATGAGCAAAAGCAAAAGCTCATGAATATGGGATACTATCACGGTTATAAAGGATACCGCTATATTGGTAATCCAAACAAGAAAGCCCCCTTTTCAGATTTCTCGCAATTGGCGGCAGTATATGAATTTGATACTCAAATAAAGGCTATTTTTTATCCTCATGTAGTTTTTATTGAAACAGCATTGAAAAACTATGTGCTTGAAAGCATTATTTCGTGCACAGAATCCGATGACCTTACGGTAATATACAACAAGGTTCTTGACCGCCACAGCGAGTATTATCCAGGCCCGCGTTCAAACTCTACCGGTAAAAACCGCAGCGACGCAGAGAAACGGTATAGATCTGCGCTTAAGCGCAGACTTGAACTGAGAAACCGAATATATAAAATACAGTCCGATGCATTCGGTAACGATAACCGCATTGCCATGCACTATTTATACAACGACAACAGCATTCCAATATGGGCTTTGTTCGAACTTATGAGCCTTGGCGAGTTTGGCCATTTCGTATCATGCATCAACAAAGATTGTCGTATAAAAACGTCAAAAAGCATTGGTTTTAGGCAGTCTGATGATACGAACGGTATAATGCTGCAGAGGGTGATATACGCCATTAAAGACTTCAGAAATGCAATAGCGCACAATGATATTGTGTTCGATACGCGCTTCAAAACCGGGAATATCGATACACAGATATCGGCAACGTTAAAGAATGATTTAGGTATTGAAAACGTGACCTTTGCCACCGTTACCGATTATCTGGTACTTGTTGTTTATTTGCTGAACCTTTTGCATGCGCCCGCAAATAAGATCAGCGGCCTTATATCAGATTATGAAAAAGCCGCTGAAGAATTAAGGTCATCTGTACCCGCCAGCGTGTTTGCACAAATAGTACACACGGACAGCGCTCAAAAAATTGCGGTCCTTACGCAAAATATTTCCTAAATCTATTGCATATTTTAAGCATATATCGTATAGTATAAGTACGAATTGCGGTATCTCTCTGCGGAGGATACTTAAGAGGGTTGGATGCGTCCGGCCCTCTTTTTGCGTTACTGCTTCTTTCTCAGCACTATCTTTATAAAATTAAGGTACTTTCCGCCGCCGTTGCACATCGCCTTGCGGTCGCCAACGGCGTATGGGTTATCCTGCTTGAGCCAGTCCGCCCAAACCTCGTCGTTGGATTCCATCTCGCTCACCTCTATCACCTCGCCGAGCTTCGCCGCGCTCACAATGCTGCGCCAATAGGCCGCGTCGTGCATGGTGTCAAGCTGCTCCGGCGTCCAGGAAAGCAGAAGCTCCTTGGGCGGATTATCATGGCAATCGTGCTTCATGCCGGGTATGGCAATGTATATATAGCCGCCCTTTTTGATGAACGGCAGTAGCTTCCCGTCAAGGAAGCTTTCGTCGCGGCCAAAGTAATGATATGAATCGGTGCTGACCACCGCATCCAAGCTTTCCTTTTCAAACGGCAGCGCGGTTGCGTCCGCCTTTACCGGCGTTACCATGTCCGCAACGCCCATCTGCTCAAAAAAGGGAATGTGCTCCTCCGGCTCGCTCCAAAGATCCGCCGCCAGCACGCGGAGTCCGTATTCCCTCGCAAGGAATACGCTGGTCAGCCCCTGCCCGCTGCCAAGGTCGCAAACGGTCGCGCCGCGGGGAATAAGGCTGCCCTGCATCAGCTCTTCCTCCAGCTTTATCGGGTTCGGCCCCATTATTTTGGCCATCAGCTCGGGCGCAGAATATTTTTCGCTCAGTATATACTTCATTGTTTTATGTCTTTCTGTTATTTTTGTTATACTTTGCTATCGCCTTAAATTTCTGCCGCTTCGCGTCAAGGTATGCTTTGGCGTCTGCCGCGCGTTCGTTTTCGGCGGATAGCTTTTTGTATGATTCAAATCGTTCGCGGCTTATCTCACCGCGCTCTATTGCCGCGCGCACGGCGCAGCCGGGCTCGTTCGTGTGCGTGCAGTCCGCAAAGCGGCAGCCGCGCGCAGCTTGCTCTATGTCCTCAAATGCGGCCTCTATCCCCGCCTCGGCATCCATCATGCCAAGCTCGCGCATGCCGGGGGTATCTATAAGCGTTGCGCCGTTGGCAAGGGGTATAAGCTCTCGGTGGGTAGTGGTATGCCGCCCGCGCCCGCCGCCGCTTATCGCGCCGGTCTGCATTGTGTCGCTGCCGGTAAGGCGGTTTATAAGCGTGGACTTCCCAACGCCCGACGAGCCTACGAACGCTATCGTTTCCCCCTTTGCAATATAGGGCGAAAGCTTATCCATGCCCATGCCGTCCATCGCGCACACCGCAACAATATCCACGCCCGGCGCTGCGGAATAAAGCTCGTTCAGCTTCGCATCAACATCGCTGCATATGTCCGCCTTGGTCAGCACTATCACCGGCCTTGCCCCGCTTTCCCACGCGGCGGCAACGTAGCGCTCCATGCGGCGCGCATTAAAGTTTTCGTTAAGCGACATGCATAAGAACACCGTATCCACGTTCGCCGCAACCACCTGCGCGGCGAATGTTTTGCCGCTCACCTTGCGCACAAATGCGCTCTTTCGCGGAAAAAGCGCGTGTATTATTGCCGTATCGCCTTCTATCCTTGCCGCAACGTAGTCGCCAACGGCGGGATAATCATCCGCCGCGGCAGCATTGTTCATGTATTTGCCCGATACGCGCGCGGCGTATTCGTTCCCCTGTTCGTCCGCTATGCCGTATTGCTCCCGCTGCTGCCTTATCACGCGGCAGCGTATCGTTCCCTCAGGCAGAGTATTCATTCTCCCTCTCTTTCATGCAGCTTTCAAAAAGCCGCTTCACCTCTTGCTTGTCCTTCGCCGCGTCATACATGCCGTACAGCAGATACATCGGCGCATACAGCCGCACCGCGCGTTCCATTGGCGCATCATATCCCAGCGCCGCGAATATATCCGCAACGTAGCCCGCAGGCCCCGCGCAAAGATACTGCTGATAAAGCGCGGCCATCTCCGCGTTCCTGTATTGCTCAATGGTGAGCATGCGCCTGAAATCCGCCGCAAACTCATCCCCCGTCCAGTATTCAAACTGCGCCTTTGAATAGCCTATCAATGCGGCAACGGCCGTGTTTTTATATTTTTCCTCCATTTCGTCCTTCGTCCCCTCCGGCACGCCGAACTCCCCCGCCCGCTCGGCATCCCGCTGCTCCATGCGCGCAAGTATATGGTCGAATATATCCCGCTTGCTTTGGTAATGCCTGTACAGCGCGCCCTTTGTTATGCCAAGCTCCGCTGCTATGCTGCTTACGGAAACGGCCTCGTATCCGTCCCGCGCGAACAGCCTTAATGCGTTGAGCAGTATTCTTTCCTTCGTATCCATCCGCACCTCCGTTGAAGTAAACGCCCGTTTACATGCACATTATAGTAAACGTTCGTTTACTCGTCAAGCATAAAAAAAGGCCGGTGTTTCGGCCTATATTGTTTTATCGTTTGATATGAACCTTGCTTTATTTATGTATTCTATCAATCTGTCTATCTCTATTCCATATTCGTTTATTTCGCCGTCCTCAATACCAAACTCCATCAATTCATCCGAAAGTATATCCTCATAATCGTCTATCAGTTCGGGCGAGACCGCCAACCGCGCTTCGTAATCCGCACAAAGCGGAACAAGCGTACTGCCGCGCTTTTTAAGAATACGGTTTATTTTATCGACAGCTTCATATTTTCTCACTAATTTTTACCTTATATGCTCTCAGCTCTGCCTTATGCCCGTCCGTCACGCGGCGGCTTTCTATGGCCTTCTGTATGGCCTTATTGTGCGTCCATGCGTCAAGGCGGCAGTCCTTTATGTACGGCAGCGCCGCATCGTATTGCTTGGCAAGCGCCGTTGCGAACAGCCACGCCACCATCATTTTAAGATAGTATTCATCTCTCGTAACGCCCGCCGCGCGCCCGAGCACTTCCTCCGTAAAATACGGCGCGTCCAAATAATGCGCCATAAGCATGCCTAACCCGAAGCGCACCGCGTATACGTCGCCCGATTTAAGCCATTCGTCTATTTTGGGCATAAGGCTTGCCGGGCGCTTTTTGAAGAGCACGGGCGATATCAGGTCGCACACGGCCCAGTTGGTAACGTGCGGCAGGAATGCGTCCAGCGCGGCGTAAAGCTCGCTCTCGTCCTTTATCCGCTCCGCAAGGAAGCCGTGCAGGCAGTTCTCCTCCTGATAATAATGCGGAAGCGCCGCCGTGAAAAGGCGCGCCTCCTCCGTGCCGCAAAGCTCCTTTGCAAGCGACCTAAGTATAGGCGTGCGCACGCCAATGAACCGCTCCCGCTCCACGTTCGGCACAAGGGACGCGCTGAATGCCGCGTATTTTTCATCCTTCAGCGCAAAAAGCTTTTCGCGTATTGTGTTTACGGCTTGGGTTTTGTCCATAGAGCTTCTATCCGTTACTTGAAGCAATATGAAACGGAGCCTGTAATATCGGCTTCATATTTCCCCTGATGGAGTACAATAACATAGTAGCTGCCACTCGGAACAGGCGATAAATCGGCATCGAAGGCACCTGTTCCGCCTTCAAGCGGAATTACATATGTTTCCCCATTGCCGGCATCGAATAATCCGACATAAATCGGATTTCCGGAATCTGCCCATGTTATTACGAAGGAGAACAGACTCTCTCCGTCGCCTATTGTATATGCGTCCCCGCTTATGGCCCCCGTTTCGGCAGTAATATTTACAAACGAAAAATTGCCGCCCTTTGGCCTTCCCGCGGAATCAGAATCATAAACAACGTCCGAGCTAAACCGGGTTTTCTCCATTACGGAACCATTGATGAATGTTAAGGCTCTTTTGTTGCAGGCGGACAGGCAGCAAAGAATCACGCCAACAACAAGCACACCTGAGAAGATTCTTCTTTTCATTTATGACCTCCTTCGTTTCTGCTTAGTGGAATCGGGAATGCGCCTTCAACGTCGCCGTATTTTCAGCCCTTTATAACCTTTTCAAGCATATGCGCGGGCATTTCGGCGCGCACGGTGAAGAGCGGGTTTACCATTTGGCACAGCGCAATGTTGCACACCATGCTCATAAGTATGCCGGCCTCGCCCTCAGCCTGGCCGCACTGCCTGAGCAGATGATACATGGATTCAAGCGCCTTCTCGGTCGCCTCCTGCATGGTTTCGCCGCTGGCAACGGTCATTGCGTCGCCGCCTTCTATGAGCAGGGGCTGCTCAAGCTTCATGCCCTTTACTGCGGTTACGCGGACGGTGACCTCTCCGCTTACCTCAAGGCCGTAGCCGAAAACCTCGCCGTCGCCCATCAGCGCGTGAAGATCGCCCATGGAGAGGAGCGCGCCTTCAGCCGCAACGGGGAAATAGATGGTCGCGCCCTCGCGTATGCGGCGGCAGTCCATGTTCCCGCCGTGCGCGCCGGGGGTAACGGTGAGCACGCCTTCGCCCGCGGGGGCAACGCCTATAACGCCTATCATATTGTCAACGGGGATATCAAACCCGCCGGCCCTTACCACGCCATCCTTAATATCGTAAACATGCATGGAATGATCGCTGCCCTGCACGTTTTTGAAGCCGAATTCGCCGAAGCTGGTGCCCATCGCGCCCCAGTCGCGCGTGGTTATTTTAATTATCTCAACCTTCAGCGCGTCGCCGGCCTCTGCGCCCTCAACGAACAGCGGGCCGGTGGCGGGGTTATGCATGCGGTCTATCTTGAGCCGCTCGCCCTGCCGCGTGACGGAGCAATCGTAGCAATCCAGCGTTTCAAACAGCACCGTTTCCCCGCTTTTGCAGCGCGCGGACGGAGCGTTCTTCGCATCCATAATGTCTATCTTTTTATCCGTTGTGAGCCTGAGCATGAAAAATATACCTCGTTTCCTAAGATCATATATAATTATAAACCCGAAAACGGGGGTTTGTCTATGGGGTTCGGAGTTGAGCGCGTCCTGTGGACGAGTAAGCGAAACGGAGAACGGGCAGGAACAGGGAGAATTACGAACGGCAGTGAGTAAGGCGACCTTGTTCCAACCTGGGCGTTAACTCGTATATCTTGGCATTATAGTATCGCACACAAAAGGCGCCACCGCTTGCGGGGGAGCTGTCGAGCCGTAGGCGAGACTGAGGGGGAACAGTAAAATAGCTTGACAGCTTTGAGCCATTCCCCTTTCGTCACTTCGTGCCACGAACGCTGGTTGGAATATGGTCGTCTTGCTTTGCTGCCGCTTGCAACACTCCCTATTCCGCCCGATTCTCCCCTCGCTGCATCGCCCACCGGGCGCGCTCGGCTCGAATCCCCTTTCAGGGCAGGCTTATAGTTAGTGCTTGCACAATCCAAAAGGCTCCCCGGCCGGGGAGCTGGCAAACCGAAGGTTTGACTGAGGGGTTGACGTAAACAAACAGCTGTGAGTTACTATATAATCTTTTTGCGGCAAAATTTGCCGATTCCGTATTCTGCCCCTTCCCGCTCATATTGCGATGGCGCTGCGGAGAAAAATAGTATATAATATAGGTCGGGTTTCGGCGCAATTTGCCGAAACGTGCAAAGCGAGAAAATATATTCATATTGGAGGAATGACAATGGGTGTACAGAGCAGCTTCGGCTTCACGCTGGGCAGGATGGAAAAGGGCAGGCTGAATAAGATTACCGACGTTCCCGGCGTAAGGGTCGGCCACGTTACGCGGCACGAGGGCGGCATAAACACGGGCGTAACCGCAATACTGCCGCATACGGGCGATATGTTCCACGATAAATGCCCCGCCGCGTGCCACGTTATAAACGGCTTCGGCAAAAGCATAGGCCTTGTGCAGGTGAACGAGCTTGGCACCATCGAAACTCCCCTGCTTTTGACCAACACCCTTTCCGTGGGCACGGCGGCTACGGCGCTGGTGAAATATATGCTGGAGCGCAATGAGGATATAGGCTGCGACACGGGTACGGTCAACCCAATGGTATTTGAATGCAACGACGGCCATCTTAACGACATACGCGGCCTGCACGTTACCGAGCAGAACGCGCTTGACGCGCTTGCAAACGCCGCGGACGATTTTGAGGAAGGCGCAGTGGGCGCGGGCAGCGGCATGAGCTGCTATTCGCTCAAGGGCGGCATAGGCTCCGCCAGCCGTGTATTTGAGCTTTACGGCAACAAATACACCGTGGGCGCGCTGCTGCTTACCAACTTCGGCACGCTAAGGGACCTTACCATAGGCGGCGAGCGCGTGGGCGAAAGGCTTTACCAAAAGAAGGAGGCCGAAAAGGCCGCCGCGGAGCAGCAGGACAAGGGCAGCGTTATAATCATAATAGCTACCGACGCCCCCGTATCCGCAAGGCAGCTTCAGCGCGTTGCCCGCCGGGCGCAGAGCGGCATAGCCCGCACCGGCAGCATATCCGGCAACGGCTCGGGCGAAATTGCCCTCGCGTTCACAACGGCCAACCGCATACCGCACTATTCGCCCAAAAAGCCCATCGCCGCGGACGTGCTCTTTGAGGACGATATGGACCTTATGTTCCGCGCGGCGATAGAGTGCGTTGAGGAAAGCGTTATAAGCAGCCTTACCCATGCCGAGCATACCAAAGGCTTCCGCGGGCACGAAAAAGAATGCCTTGCAGAGCTGCTGTAATAAATCTGCATTAAAATCCCAAGGCGTTCCATGCATAAATTGATTGCTAAAGAGCGCCGAAAAGTATACAATATATAAAGGTTTTTCCGTTAAATATTCCATTAACGGAAAAATTTCGCCAAAACACGTTTATTTAGCAGCAAAAGGCAAAAGAAGGAGATACCAATGAACAAAAAGGCCATCATTATCGCTCCCCGCGCGCTGTATGTGTGCGCACCCGCATTCGATGCCGAGCCCGACGACGAAGGCTGGTACGGCCACGTCATCACCTGCACGGAAAAGCTGGACGGCGGCTGGTACAAAATAGTTACCCCTTACCGTTACGAAACCTATGCCCATAAGGACGACATGCTTTTCGATAAGGCGGAAATAGCCCGCCGCGAAGGCGAGGACACCAAGCTGCTGCGCGTTTGGGCGCTGGCCGGCGATGTGCATACCGAGGCCACACATAACGGCAACGTGCTCATAACCCTTTACCGCGGCGCGATAGTTGAAAAAATAGAAGATGAAAACGTGCGCGCGGGCTGGACCCATGTTCGCCTGTACGGCGGCGCGGAAGGCTATATGCGTTCGCTGCAGCTTGGCGCGTATTATGATAAGCCTGCTCTTGGCGAGGAGGAGATGCGGAACGCGGTCGTAAGCCTTGCAAAGCAGTATATGGGCACGCAGTACCGCTGGGGCGGCAAGAGCCCGCTTGGCATAGACTGCTCCGGCCTGGTCGGCAGCTGCTATCTTATGTACGGCGTGGACATGTACCGCAATGCGGACATAAAGGAAGGCTTCTGCGTACACGAAATAGAGCGCAAGGACATGAAGAAGGGCGATATGCTGTTCTTCAAGGGCCATGTTGCAATGTATATTGGCGATGGCAAATATATCCATTCCACCAGCCGCGCAGGCAGCGACGGCGTGGTTATAAACAGCCTTTGCCCCTGCGATCCCGATTACCGTGAGGATCTTGCCAACGGCGTGCTTGCCGTAGGCAGCATTTTTTAGGAGGATATTATTATGAGCATGAACCAGAACGACGACATCCGCTATCTTGACATCGGCTTGCCGGAGGATATTGCACGGCTGAAGGCCGTGGGCGATATTGACAACGCCCTGCGCCTTATCGACATGCACCTTGCCGACCCCAATACCACCGCGCCCCTTGCCGCCTGCATGAGGGTGCAGCGCGAAATAATGCTGCGCCTGCCAAGGAACTATCCTTACACGTTTGAAACTGCCATGGCGTGCATACGCAAGGATATTCCCGATTTTACGGAGGATGAGTTCCACGCGCTTGAGGATATGAACAAAATAGGCTGGATATTCATAAACGGCGAAAGGCGCTATTTCAAGCGCTTCCATCAAACCCTGCTCAAGGTCAACGCCGACTACGCCGCGCGCGCCAACATTAAGGATACCGGCACGAGCCAGGGCGAGGATAAGCCCACCGAGGCCGTAAGCATGCTGGATCGCTCCATGAACATTATGCGTGAGCGCGGCAGCTTCGGCGTACACCTGCGCATACGCGCCTCCATACGCATAAACGACGATGCGTTCGTGCCCGGCAAGGTGGTCAAGGTGCATTTGCCGATACCCGCCAAGTGCATACAGCAGAGCAACATAAAGCTTATTGCCTTTTCGCATGAGCCTAAGCACATCTGCCCCGAGGATGCGCCCATACGCACCGTGTACTTTGAAGAAAAGCTTTATGAGAACACGGAATTCTTCGTTGAATACGAATACGACAATATTGCCCCCTACTGCGATACCTACAAGCTTATCCCCGATGCGGAGCAGCCCAACGATTTCGATACGCAGGAGCAGTCCCCGCACATTGTTTTCACGCCGTATATAAGGGAGCTTGTGAAGGAGCTTGGCGCAGGCTGCGCTAACAACCTTGAAAAGGCCCGCAATTTCTATGATTTTGTTACAACAAGGGTAACGTACTCCTTCATGCCGGAATACTTCTGCCTTGAAAGCATAGCGGAAGGCTGCGCGCGCAACCTGAAGGGAGACTGCGGCGTTCAGGCGCTGCTGTTCATAACGCTGTGCCGCTGCGCGGGCATACCCGCAAAATGGCAGAGCGGCTTCTACTCCGCTCCCGGCGATATCGGCTACCATGACTGGGCGCAGTTCTACATTGCCCCCCACGGCTGGCTGTTTGCAGATCCCTCCTTTGGCGGCAGCGCGCACCGCATCAATAATTCCGCCCGCCGCAAGCACTATTTCGGCAATCTCGATCCGTACAGAATGGTTGCCAACAGCGAATTCCAGCACCCGCTCGACCCCGCGGAAACCTTCTGGCGCCACGACCCCTATGATAACCAGGGCGGCGAGATTGAATACGACGATGCGGCGATATCCGCAAGCAGCGTAACAAAGGGCGAGCAGATCATAGACCTCAGGGAAATTTAAGCCCGATTCATAAACGGAGGATAAATCACGTGACGGACAAGAAACTGCCCTTTAACAAGGCACAGATGGAAAAGATAATCGAAAAGTTCCCGACTCCTTTCCATATTTATGACGAGAAGGACATTCGCCACCGCGCCCGCGCGCTGCGCCAGGCCTTCAGCTGGAACGAAGGATACAAGGAATACTATGCCGTTAAGGCCTGCCCCAACCCCATTATAATGAGCATACTCCGCGACGAAGGCTGCGGCATGGACTGCTCAAGCTATGCCGAGCTTATGCTTTGCGAAGCGATAGGCGTCGTTGGCGACGGAATAATGTTCTCCTCCAACGATACGCCGGCGGAGGATTTTGAATATGCGCGCAGGCTTAACGCCACCATAAATTTGGACGATATTACGCATATAGACTTCCTTAAGGAGCACGGCGGCATACCCGAAACCATATCCTGCCGCTTCAATCCCGGCGGCGAGTTCCGCATCGGCACCGCCATAATGGGCAACCCTGCGGACGCGAAATACGGCTTCACCCGCGAACAGCTTACCGAAGGCTTTAAGCAGCTCAAGGCGCTGGGCGTAAAGCATTTTGGCCTGCACTCCTTCCTTTCCTCCTGCAATACGGATAACATGTATTATCCCACGCTTGCAAAGCTCCTCTTTACCGTTGCAAAGGAACTGCACGAGGAAGTTGGCGTTGAAATAGCGTTCATCAACCTCTCCGGCGGCATAGGCATACCCTATAAGCCCGAGGATACCGCAACGGACATAGCGTTCGTGGGCGAAAAGGTGCACGAGGTTTACGACGAAGTGTTCGGCGGCACGGATATGCATCCCAAAATATTCACCGAGCTTGGCCGCTACATGACCGGCCCCGCGGGCTACCTTGTTACCACGGTTATACACCACAAGGATACCCACAAGCACTTTATAGGCACGGACGCCTGCGCCGCGAATCTGCTGCGCCCGGCAATGTACGGCGCGTATCATCACGTTACGGTGCTGGGCAAGGAAAACGCCCCGCATGACCACGTTTATGATATTACCGGCTCCCTTTGCGAAAGCAACGACCGCTTTGCAATAGATCGTCCCCTGCCCGAAATAAACGAAGGCGACATACTGGTTATTCACGATACCGGCGCGCACGGCTTCTCCATGGGCTATAACTACAACGGCAAGCTTAAAAGCGCGGAGGTGCTGCTGAAGGAGGACGGAAGCACTCAGCTTATACGCCGCGCAGAAACCAACAAGGATTATTTTGCCACGTTCGATTTTCTTGACATGCCCAGGCTGAAGGAGGAAAGATAACCATGAATAGACCCAATAAACTGCATCTTGGCCAGTTCCCCACCCCCGTGCACAGGCTTGACAACATGAGCCGCGTGCTAGGCCGCAATATATATATCAAGCGCGACGATATGACCGGCGTAAGCACCGGCGGCAACAAGGTGCGCAAGCTTGAATATCTGCTTTATGATGCAAAGGAAAAGGGCGCGGACTACGTGCTGACCACCGGCGGGGCGCAGAGCAACCACGCCATGCTTACCGCGGCATGCTGCAACAAAATAGGCATAAAGGCGATACTTGTGCTAAAGCAGCGCGGCGTGCAGGGAAGAGTTGGCAATCTGCTTATAAACGAACTGCTGGGCGCGGACGTGCGCTTTGTCGATACGGACAGCTACGACGACGTATATAAGGAAATGGACCGCATTGCGGACGAGCTGCGCGCAGCGGGGCATAATCCTTACCTTGTGCCGGTTGGCGGCAGCGTGCCGCTCGGCACGGTTGGCTACGTCGACTGCGCGCGCGAAATTTTTGCCGAAGCCCTTGAGCAGGACATAAAGATAAACCACATAGTTTCAACCGCGGGCAGCGGCGGAACGCTTGCGGGACTGGTGCTTGGCGCAATGCTTTACGGCGACGGCTGCAAGGTGACCGGCGTTGCCGTGTGCGACGATCCGTTTGAAGAAATAACGGCGGAGCTTGTTAACGGCGCGGCGGAAATACTAGGCGCGGACGTGCACGTTGAGCCGAAGGATATAGACATTCTCCGCTACTACGGCGCGGGCTATGCGCAGCCTTCCAAGGAAGGGCTTGAGGCCATAACGCTCATGGCGCAGCAGGAAGGGCTTATACTTGACCCCGTATACACGGGTAAGGCATTCGCCGGACTTATGCACCTTATCCGCACGGGCAAAATAGGCGAAAACGAAACGGTGCTGTTCCTTCACAGCGGCGGCACGGCGTCCCTTTTCGCAGTTGACCCCAAGGACGTTAAATAAGGGAGAACCATGGAACAGACGCAACATAAAAAGATCGGCATAATAGGCGGCATGGGCCCGCTTGCCACGGCCGATCTGTTTGAAAAAATAACGCACCTTACAAAGGCAGACGCGGATTCAAAGCATATCCACGTTATAATAGACTCCGATACCAGCATACCCGACCGCACGGCGGCAATACTGGGACTGGGGCCGGATCCTACGGACGAGCTGAAGGCGGCGGCGAAGCGGCTTGAGAACGCGGGCGCTGACATATTGCTTATGCCCTGCAACACGGCGCACTATTTTTACCCAGCAATACAGGCGTCCACCAAATGCCCCATACTGCACATGCTGCGCCTTACCGCGGAGGAGATAAAGAGCCGCGGGCATATAAAGGTGGCCCTGCTTGCGACCGACGGCACGGTGAAAACCGGCATATACGCAAAGCTGTTTGAAGAATACGGCATAGATTATATGCTGCCGGAGCCGGAGGAGCAGAAGCTTGTTATGAGCATGATTTACGACGGCATAAAGGCGGACAACGAGCAGTATTTCGACACGGAGCCGATAAAGGCGGCGCTTCGCGCCATGCAGCAGCGCGGCGCGGACGCATTCGTGCTGGGCTGCACGGAGCTGCCCATAGCCTTCGATGATTTTGAGCTGGACTTCCCCACGGTCGATCCCACGCGCGTGCTTGCCAAGAACGCCGTACTCGCCGCCGGATACGAGCTGAAAACGAAGTAAGGTAAACGAATAAAGACGCAAAAAGGAACGATGTAGGTCGTTCCTTTTTTATTTATTGCAACCCCTCAGTCTCACTTCGTTCGACATCTCCCCGTGTGGGGAGCCTTTTGGTGCGCCGCACAAACTCTCACATTAAGCCTGCCCTGAAAGGGGAGGTGGACAGGTTACAATACGAAGTGCAACACCGCCAAAAAAGAAGGACAACG